>ENA-OQKF01000190-OQKF01000190.1-human-gut-metagenome-genome-assembly--contig:-NODE-190-length-48344-cov-21.829666_pt1 | contig 48344 bp, 46 predicted proteins | sample MGYA00242617_ERZ504784 | MGnify/ENA primary metagenome ERZ504784 (study PRJEB26092, sample SAMD00036364) | human gut metagenome | host: Homo sapiens | study: EMG produced TPA metagenomics assembly of... | reverse complement strand
TACTAATCTAGAAAATACGAGTACAAAAAGAAGGGGATAAGTATGCCCATATAAAAAAACAAAAAGCAGGAATCATAGTTTTATAAATACTTACGATTTCTGCTTTTTGCTAAAGTTAATGACATTGCAATATTACGAAGCTTATCATATTGCGGTAAATTCCCACTCTGAACAGACTCTGAACAGAACCATTTCGAATCAGATGTGCAATTAGTAAGGACAAGAATAAGCATATTAAATCTATAAGTATGAAATCCTTGTGTTTATACCATCCTCTTGACTTTTTCCTATACATACGCTCTTCCTCATCTTCTCCTTCTTTTTTCTTTTTTTAAAGCATCTTCAATCTGGTCTGATATCTTCGGACAAACCAAATAAGCCGCAGTCTTTTATGTTCCGGCTTTTTTATTCTTTATTTATATTTGTCATATTTCTCTTTCTCATCTTCATATTTGTGCATCACCCTTTTGAAATAATTTCCAGACCTGTGCGCAGTTCCTGCTGTCCATCTCCCGCCGGGAGTACCAGCCACGCAAGGCGTTTATGTCTGTCAATTCTGCGGATAAATTTCTCTCTTCCCTGAAGGGGACCCTGTGTCACATGGGTTGTGCCGTCTTTGATATAGCCTGTTGACATTGAGATTGTCTTTGTATCCGGCTGTATCAGTGCTTTCAGGAATTCTTCCTGTTCCGGACGTAAGGGTGTTATGCCGGACATGACTGCTTCTGCCAGAGAGTCTGAGCAGTGCTGTCTGCTCAGTGTGGTTTTCAGTTCCTCTTTGTCCCTGCATTCTATGAAGAAGCAGTTTGTAAACAGCGGTTTCTGTTCTACATGCCAGGAGCCCTGGTATCTCTTCATGCAGTCATAGGTGGGGATGAAAATTTTTTTCTTATCCTGTTCTGACAATTGGGTGTCGTAAAATTTCTTAAAGTCTGCGATAATATTTCCCGTACATTCGTACACGAATAACATGGCGGAGGTCACCTCATTTCCCAATTGGAGCCGCAGAGTATCACACTCTACGAATCGATTTCTTTTGAATTCAATAATTCGTAACTACATGTAATTTTACATAATGCAATATATTTTGTCAATATTTCCAAGAAAATCAATTAAATTCTATGCTTTTTCAATAAAGTATATCTATATTATCATTCGCTTTTGTTAACTTTTTAAGGAGATTCGCCATTAATTCGCTATATAGGGCTAAAAAGCTTAGCTCATTCATCGTAAAATTATCGTCATACGAATATCGAAAGGAGAATCATCAGTATGCCAAGAAAAGGTGAAAATATTTACAAGCGAAAAGATGGACGTTGGGAAGGCCGATACATTAAAGCACGGTCACAGACCGGAAAAGCTATTTATGGATATGTATATGCTCCAACCTATAAGGAAGTAAAACAAAAACGCAGTCAGGCTATTATCCACGCTGAATCCAATCCGCCTGTTAGTAGACACGTCTCTCAAAGTACAGTGCCACCCTGCTTTATCAGGAAATTAACAGATGACTGGCTCAATTCAGTACAGGCGCAGATAAAGAAATCTTCCTATGTAAAATATAATAATATTATTCATTCCCATATTCTGCCGGAATTTGATAATGTTCCGCTAAACGAACTGACCTCATCGCGGATACAGAAGTTCTGTGAGGATCTTCTTGATCATGGTGGAATTTCCGGAGAAGGGCTTTCGCCTAAGACTGTGGTGGATATTCTTTCATTGATGCGAAGCCTGCTCAGGTATGCACAGATACAGGGCTATCAGCCGCCGAGTACAGGAAAGGAAATCATTATCCGACAGACTGCACCAGACACTGTAATTATTTCACGTTCTGCACAGGAAATCCTTTGCAGATATCTTTATGCAAATATATCTGAAAGAAATATAGGAATCTTGTTATGTCTTTTTACAGGAATGCGGGTCGGTGAAATCTGTGCTTTAAAATGGGAAGATATTTCATTTCAGGAGAAATCCATTTATGTGCATAAAACAATGCAGAGATTGCAGATTCCCGGATCCACTTTCCAAAAGACACGTGTTACAGTTACATCTCCAAAAAGCAAATGTTCGACCCGTACAATCCCTATTCCGGATAATCTTGTCCAACTCATCCAACAGAATTTTCCCAATCGTCAGGGGTATGTTCTTGCATCTCCTGATGAAGAATATATAGAACCACGTACCATGCAGAATTATTTCTGTTATGTACAAAGGCAATGTGGTCTGACTCCTGTAAACTTTCATGCATTGAGGCATACATTTGCCACGCGATGTATAGAGCTTGGTTTTGATGTCAAAAGCCTAAGTGAAATCCTGGGGCATGCCAGTGTAAACATTACCATGAATCGATATGTACATCCTTCCATGGAACTTAAACAACAGAATATGCAAAAGCTTTCTGCTCTATTAGCAGTCATGTGATTACCGTCAAAAATCCCCGGAATTCCGAAAACAAAGGAATTCCGGGGATTTTTTCGTATAGTGTGATAATCTACGATTTCAGAAAGAACATTTTGGGCTTTTCTGATGTAAAAAATAAAGGAATACGTCTATGATTATTATTCCCTGTTTGTATTGATTTATTCGTATTTTCAATTTTCAGAACTTATTGTTCTTATTTTAACAGATTTTTTGTCCTTTTTCAAGTTTTTTTGTTCTGAAATGGGCAAAAAAATACCCTGTCGGTTTGAAACCGGCAGGGTTAATACTATCCTTTTCCTAACATACTGGCTTTTCTTAATCAACCACTTTCCCAATTCTTCAGATATCTTTCTGTTCCCAATTATACTGCTGATATAATCATCAATGTCCTGCATAATACAATTATCTCCCATTGTATTGAACAACTTCCGAATCTTCAGCGCCATCAAAGTCTGCTTCTTATGTTGCCTGTTGTTAACATTATATTAACTTGCCACCACGAATATGTCAATTACTTTTCTACTATGATTAGAGCGTCAAAAGGGTAATTTAATAACCAAGGATACTGTATTTAGTATATTCGCTTCATATATTACAACAATATATTGTGACTGAATTCGGCAAAAAGGGGTTTTGACGCTTAAATCATCTTATCCGTAAAAAGTGGATTTAGGAGTTTCGAAAGTATCGGTTTTCTCAAGTCCAGCTAACCCCCTGAACAGTAACCTTCCCGCTTTTTATACTAAAAATTATTTTTTGAACCCGTTGCATTTTCGGCGATTATTGAGTATACTATAAGTGAGCCAATGGCTTGTCGGTCATCACGGCTAGAATATGATGAACGTGTATGTTTAGCTTCCGCAAGCGACGGGGTGCTGCAAAGCGTAGAATATCGCTTACGTGTAGGAAGGGCTTGCCGAAAGGCAGGCTCTTCTTTTTTAGGAAGGAAAACCAGTCATGAAACTCGTTACAATAAATAATGCGCTGTTGCTCAAATACACCGGCGATTCAGAGGTACTACAGAAATCAACCAGACCTTATGTTCTAGTTGTCCGTTTAAAATACAAGGATGCCTGCTATGACTTTGCTGTTCCTATTCGTTCAAACATTCCCGCATCGGCACCCAAAGATCAGTACTTTGCTCTGCCTCCTCGTCCGCAGACAAGACCCAAAAATCGTCACGGACTACATTACATAAAAATGTTTCCCGTTACAAAGCAGTATCTTGTTCGTTACCGCACGGAGGGAAACAGCTTCGCAACATTGATTCACGACATTATCGAGAAAAACAGCAAACAAATCGTTGATGAATGCCAGCATTACCTCGATTTGTACAGTCAAGGTGTTAAACCTCTATACTCAACAGACTTAGACTATCTCATCGAACAACTCAACAAGTGATTTTTTGCCGCCTTCACTGGCGGCTTTTTCTTTTGCCTTACTCCTCCCACGGAAGACCAGCCTTGCTGAAGTGACCGTAGGCACTGACCCCAATGTGCCCTCTAGAATTGTGAACTTCCAGTTTTTTTTCGCTGCGATCACATCAGCCTCTGCTTTTTCAATCTTTGCTTGTCGTATAATATATGTTCTGACCCATCAATAAGATTTCTTTTTTTCTTATATAAAAGAGTCCATGAAGCTTGATTCTTTGTATAATCCATTTTCTCCTCTGGGAAAAAAGAACGACAAAAATAACTATCATCTCTTGCATTAGATAAAAACAAAAATAAATTTTTCCCATCCATATGATTTTTCATCAGATAATCCGCTTCTATCATAGAATAGACATTCGACTTTTTATTATACTTAAAAACCGTATCATTACTATCAAGCATTTTCTCAGGCAGCGGAAGAAAATGTACTCTGTCTTGTATTTTGTGATAAAAATCCGAAGACTCTATATTTTCTTTTTTTATAATACCTTTCTGAATTTCATCAAATATTTTTCCTCTATCACGTCTTAACTCTGGTCTATCCGTAAGATACTGTAATCCCATCAAATGAAAACAGTCCTTCTTATCAAACGTTATTATAAGTTTAACCGCAACATTTTTTCTTCCCAGAACAATTTCATACTCGGTATTTCATGAGGTCTGACCTCAATGTGTGCCCTGCCGCACGATCTGGGCGATTCAGATTCAACACGCGATAGCCCTCTGTGCATCGTGTGAACGCATAGCCGTTCACAATCATGTCCGCCGCGTCCGCAACCTGTTTAATATCAGCCATTTGCAACCTTCACTCCTTTTATTGGTTCTAGAAATTTATCAGCATCAAAATAAAGATTTTGAAGAATCGGTACAAGATCAATGTATTCTTCTTCCGGTTCAGCATTCTGCTTATACTTCGCCATCACTACCAAGTAGCCGTTATCCCACTCTTTCACTTCCGTGTAATGCTCCAAAGAATACGGTGCAGCAAAGCGAATCACATGATTACCAAAACGAAATACTGTATAATTTTTCTCATTGCTAAGAGTAGCTTCACCAGTCATGCTGAATCCTCCTTAAAAAGTCTGTCCACCATTTCATGGATTTCATTCACTGTTTCTATATCTGATTTCATTGAACATGGACACGAAACCTGCTGGGAGAGTTCGCTGATTCCTTTCATGAGAAGAGAAAATCTCTTTACTGTAACGTTTTGAATATCAATATCACCGGCTTCCAATTTCTGAACCCAGCGAAGATCCAGCCCTGCTGCATCAGCAAGAGCTTTTTGGGTAATTCCCAGTCCTTGTCTCCACTCTTTTATCTTAACCATGTCAACTCCTCCTGTGCCAATTATACGTCAATATTGGCGCAGAGTCAACACAATTTTCTTTGCATAGATCCTATATTTATAAACCGGATTACATTGATAATACTATTGATTTGAATTCCAATGCAGCCAAAGAACTTGACTGGATGAGTTTTTGGGAACAATTATTTGTAAAATCTGTCAATTCCTCATTAGATTCTTTTGCCCATTTAAATGAAGAATTAAAAAAGGAACAAAACTCTGAAAAAAAGACGCTTCCCATGAATTTGGAAGAAGATGCTCTTACCGCTTCTGAAGAGAAATCCATAATTCAGTCAGGTTATCTGACACGCGATGGAGAAAAATTATATTTACCGGAAATTATACGTCACGCACTTGGATTTCGATACGAAAGAGAAGCACGACCTCGTGTACTGTCGTTACTTCTTAAACATTAACAGTATACTTTTCTCCAATTATCACCGAAAGGCTCCTTACGGAGCCTTTCAAAATCAACAAATCCACTTTTCTGCAGTTTTAGCAATCTCATCTTCTACTTCCTCTGCCATTTCTTTATTCTCAGCACTGACAGAAATATAAATTTTCAGCTTGGGTTCGGTACCAGAAGGACGTACCACCAGAAAGCAGTTATCTTCCAGCAGAAATTTCAACACATCAGACTTAGGCAGTCCATCCAATCCCTGTACATAATCCAACAGCCTGACAACCTTCTTGCCGCCAAACTCCTTAATGCCACCGCGGAATGCCTGCATAATGCTCTGCATCCTGGCAAAACCGGCGCTGCCATCGAACTCGTAGCTGTGCAGGGTGTTCAGGCAGTAACCATATGTCTTATACAGTTCATCCAGCCTGTCCAACAGGCTGATGCCCTGGGTAGCATAGTAGCTGAACATTTCACAAATCATATACGCACCATCCACGCCATCCTTGTCGCGGACGTAGGAGCCAGTCAGATAACCATAGCTTTCTTCAAAGCCGAACACATAACTATCTGCCTTACCCAACTGTTCCAGCTTGCCAATCTGCTCGCCGATGAACTTAAAGCCGGTCAACACGTTGACAGTACGCAATCCATAATGGGCGGCAATCTGCTCGCCCATATCCATCGTCACGATAGTCTTAATCATAACCGGGTCGGCGGGCATCTTACCGTGCTTGATGCGCTGACTGCAAATGTAATCCAGCAACAGCATACCTGTCTGGTTGCCGGTCAGCAACTCATACTCCCCAGCCTTATTCTTGACAGCAATACCCACACGATCACAATCCGGATCAGTTGCCAACAGCAGGTCAGCGTTACACTTTCTGGCATACTCCATGCCCAGTGCCATTGCTTCCTTGATCTCCGGATTCGGGTAAGGGCAGGTCGGAAAGTGTCCGTCTGGCTGCTCCTGCTCCTTGACCACCGTAATGTTAGTGTAACCCATCTCCTGCAAGGTGCGGGTCACTGGCTTCAACCCCGTACCATTCAGCGGGCTGTACACGATGGCGACATTCTTGTTGACGTTCTCACCAAACAAGACTGACTGACTCTTAACCTTCTCTACAAATGCGGTGTAAACCTCGTCCGGAATATACCGGATGCTGCCATTTGCCATGTCAGCTTCAAAGTCACTGGTCTTGATGTCAGCAAAGATGTCAAGTTTTTTAATCTCGGCAAGAATCTCCGCCGCTGCTTCGGTCGTAATCTGGCAGCCGTCAGCACCATAGACCTTGTATCCATTGTATTTGCCGGGATTGTGGGAAGCTGTCACCATAACACCTGCAGAAGTATGCAGATAACGAGTCGCAAAAGATACGGTCGGTACCGGCATCAGGACAGGCCAGATACTGACCCTGACACCATTTGCTGCAAACACCCCTGCTGCGACTTTTGCAAACACATCGCTCTTAATACGGCTATCATAGCCGATTGTAACAGAAGGTTCTTCAAAGTGTTTCTTCAAATAGTCTGCTAATCCCTGAGAAGCCTTTGAAACTGTGTAAATGTTCATGCGGTTTGTTCCTGCACCGATCACACCGCGCAGACCGCCTGTTCCAAATGCCAGATCACGATAAAACGCATCCTCGACTTCCGCATAATCCATTGCTTTCAGTTCCGCAACAACATCGGTATCTTCCACTGCATTTGCCAGCCATCTTTCATATTCCTTCCTAATCTTCATCTTACCTGCCTTTCTTTCCCATACCCTGGAGTTCTATATTTTATCCTCTAATATCAAGGAACTGCGCCTGTCCGTGAATCGTAAGGACTTCTGAATCCGCCGGCACAAACACACAGTCTCCCTTATAAAAATTAACAGTTCCCTCATCATAGGATATCGTGCCACAGCCATCTACACACAGTAATACCCGAAATGCCATCCTGTCCGCACGATAATGCACCGTTTGACGGCGTTCTGTATTGATAAGCATCCGGTATACTTCAAAATATTTGCAGCGTATCAGCAGCTCCGATGCCATCCCCGGACGATACTTCAGAATCCGCAACGGCTGTCTCGGCTCTGCACTGCCGTAAAGATCTGCCACATCCAGCGCCTTGTCGATATGCAGTTCCCTTTTCTTCCCGTCCTTTCCTATGCGGTCGTAATCATACAGCCGATAGGTCAGGTTCGAGCTTTCCTGAATTTCTGCAACGAGCGCACCTGCCCCAATGGCATGGATCGTACCTGCAGGGATAAAAAACAGGTCATCCTTGTGAATAGGTACCTTCTGCAGATACTTCATCACCGTACCTTCTGCCAGTGCCTTTTGCATTTCTTTCTTTGTGCAGTCCTGCCGCAAACCGTAGATCAGTTTTGCATCCCTGGCTGCATCCAGCACATACCACATCTCCGTTTTTCCAAGCTGACCATGTTCCTTCATCTTTGCATAGTCATCATCCGGATGCACCTGCACAGACAGATCCTTTCTTGCATCGATCAGCTTCACCAGGATTGGCAGCGTTGTTTCGCCCTTATGCCGTTCTCCCAGATACTCCGGGTGGGCTTTTATGACCGCAGTCAGCTCCATTTTGTCAAACGTTCCACAACACACAGTACTTACCCCATCCGGATGCGTGGAACATTCCCATGTTTCTGCCAACGGAGACAACTCAATATTCTTCCCATATTCATCGTTCAGCCTTTTTCCACCCCACAGGTAATCCTTACCTGCCGGACGGAGCAAAAGGGGTTCATTTCTTTTTTCCATGCATACGTCCATTGATCACCATTTCTGTCTTTCTTACCAGTCGTATTTTCTATCTTATTTACTGCTCCAACTCAAACTTCTGCTTATCGTGGACGTTGATATCTGCGCCCAGCTGTACCTCAATCAGCTTCAGTTCCGTATCAGCTATCACAGTATGACGGCAGCCTGCGGACATAGTTATAACGTCACCTGGCTTTACCATCTGCTCCATACCATCCACGATGGTTTTTCCTTCACCGGATATGACTACCCACACCTCATCCCGGTTCCTGTGGCTGTGGTAATTCATACTATGGCCGGGATTTAAGGTTACCTTAATCGTCAGGGATGTGGTTTCCACATCGACCACCTTAAAGCTTCCCCAGGACTTCTCAGCAAACATAATCTGCTGTTCAAACTTATCTACAAACGGCTTAATGTAAGAACTCTGCTCTTTATCCGAGACCAGAATGCCTTCCGGTGACGCGGAGATTACCACATCATGCAAACCCATTGCCAGCACCGGCACATCCATTTCATTGATGATATGGACTCCGGAGCACTTGTCGTTCAACTCTCCCTTACCAATGATGCTTTCGTCCATTGCCTCAGTCAGCGTATTCCATGTGCCAAGGTCTTTCCACATACCGGCAAAACGGACAACCTGAATCTTCGACTCATGCTCTGCCACAGCATAGTCGAAAGAGATCTTCTTCATGGTATCGTACTTGTCGAACAAATCCTGATAGTCTGTAAAATCCATCAACTCATGGGCTTTATCCATCACATAACCCAGTTTATAAGCAAACACACCACCATTCCAGAGTGCTCCCTGTGCAATATACTGTTCTGCCACATCCGCTGTCGGTTTCTCCCTGAAGGTCCTTACCTCAGCTACATGGTCTGTACTCTCTGGGATGATATAACCGTATTTCTCACTGGGATAGGTCGGCTCAATACCCATCAGTACCAAATTTGCCTCGCACTTGTCTGCCTGCTCTGACAGTTCCTTCAGTGCTTCAAAGTAACCATCCTCCACATAGGGGTCAACCGGGCAGACTACCACAGACTCAGACGGGGCAACATGCATCACATCCACCAGATAAGCTGTTGCCAGCGCAATGGCCGGGAATGTATCACGGCGGCATGGCTCTACGCTGATGCCCACGTCCTCACCCAGCTGGTTGTGGATTGCAGAAACCTGTGTCTTACCGGTAGCAATGGTCACGGTCGCATCTGTGTCCACCTTCTTGATCTGTCGGTAGACACGCTGCACCATGGACTCATAGGTGCCGTCCTCCTTTTTGAAAATCTTGATAAACTGTTTGGAACGGATGTCATTGGAAAGGGGCCACAGACGCTTGCCGGAACCGCCGGACAACAAAATGATATTCATAATCTTCTCCTCGCAAAAATAAGATCAGCGTTCAGCACGCATGGGATTATTCAGGAAGTCCTCATACGCAAGGCGTATGCCATCCTCAAGCTCGGTTTTATACGTCCAGCCAAGGTTCGTTGCCTTGGAAACATCCAGAAGCTTACGCGGTGTACCGTTTGGCTTATCAGGATCCCATTTGATCTCACCGTCATAGCCTACAACCTTCGCAACCAGCTCAGTCAGCTCCTTAATAGTCAGCTCCTTACCGGTACCGGCATTGACAGTCTCGTTACCGGAGTAGTTGTTCATCAGGAACACACACAGATTTGCCAGATCGTCCACATACAGAAACTCACGCAGCGGAGAACCATCCCCCCAGCAGGTTACACTTTCAGCACCGCTCTCCTTCGCCTCATGAAAACGGCGGATCAGCGCCGGAAGCACATGACTGTGTGTAGGATGATAGTTGTCATTTGGACCGTACAGATTTGTCGGCATTACGGAAATATAGTCTGTGCCATACTGGCGGTTCAGAAACTCACAGTACTTTAACCCGGAAATCTTTGCCAGTGCATATGCCTCATTGGTTTTCTCCAGTTCAGAAGTCAGCAGGCAGCTTTCCTTCATCGGCTGGGGTGCCATACGCGGATAAATACAGGAAGAACCTAAGAATTCCAGCTTCCTGCAGCCGTTCTTCCATGCAGAGTGAATCACATTCATTTCCAAAATCATATTATCATACATGAAATCAGCCAGTGCATTCTGGTTTGCCACAATGCCGCCTACTTTGGCAGCTGCGAGAAACACATACTCCGGCTTTTCTGTAGCGAAAAACTTCTCCACTGCATCCTGACGGGTCAGATCCAGCTCCTTATGGGTACGTGTCACAATATTCGTATATCCCTGACGCTGCAGCTCACGTACAATGGCAGAGCCTACCATTCCGCGATGACCTGCAACATAAATTTTTGCATTTTTTTCCATCATAATCATATGCCTTCTTTCTTACATAACAGCCTTCATGGCCTTCTCGCGCTTTGCAAGCTCACGGTCATTCTTTGCCATAATCTCCACCAGTTCTTCGTAGCTCGTCTTCTGTGGATTCCATCCCAAAACCGTCTTCGCCTTAGTCGGATCGCCCCACAGATTGTCCACATCAGTCGGCCGGAACCACTGGGGATTTACGCATACCAACATCTTGCCGGTAGCTACATCGTAACCCTTCTCATCAATGCCGGTACCTTCCCAGCGGATGGTCATACCGTTAGCTACAAACGCCTTCTCAGTGAAGTCGCGGACAGTGTGCTGTACACCTGTCGCAATGACAAAATCCTCCGGCTTCTCCTGCTGCATGATCAGCCACATGCACTCAACATAATCTTTGGCATAGCCCCAGTCACGCAGGGAATCCATATTGCCCAGTTCCAGATGATCCTGCAGACCTTCTGCAATGCGTCCTGCAGCCAGTGTGATCTTACGTGTAACGAAATTTTCACCACGACGCTCAGACTCATGATTGAACAGAATGCCGTTAACAGCGAACATTCCATAAGCATCACGATATTCCTTCACCATCCAGAAGCCATACTGCTTTGCCACAGCGTAAGGGGAATATGGATGAAACGGTGTGGTTTCTTTCTGCGGAACCTCTTCTACCTTGCCATACAGTTCAGAGGTAGATGCCTGATATACCTTACAGGTCTTTGTCAGACCGCAGACACGGACAGCTTCCAGCACACGCAGGACACCCAGTGCATCCACACCACCGGAATATTCCGGCGCATCAAAGGATACCTGCACATGGCTCTGGGCAGCCAGATTATAAATTTCATCCGGTCTGATCTCTCCCACCAGACGGATCAGCCCTGAAGAATCAGACAGATCTCCGTCATGAAGTTTAATCACATTTTTTTCGATCAGATGATTGATACGGGCAGTATTTGAAATGGAAGCACGACGTACAATACCGTGAACCTCGTAACCCTTCTCCAGTAAAAATTCAGCCAGATAGGAACCATCCTGACCGGTAATACCGGTAATCAATGCAACCTTAGACATATATTAACCTCAACTTTCCTTTTGATTTACTTTCTGTTGATCAATAGCAACTGTTCAATACCTCCACAGTTACTGCATTTATTTTAGTAAAAAATCCGGAAAGCCTGAATTCACGATATTGCCCTTTCTCACTGTTTTCTTACATTATCTTGCTCTCTTTTCTCACTTCTCCCACTTCTCTCTGTACTCTAAAGGACTCATGCCTTCCATCTGTCTGAAAACCCGGCTGAAATAATGAGGCTCCCCCAGACCACATTTATAGCCGATGGTCTTTATCTTTTCGTTGGAAAAGCGGAGCATATATTTTGCCTTCGTGACTCTCCTGTTCATCAGGTAGCTGCTGATACTGACACCAAACTGCTCCCTGAACACGCGGGTCAGATAGTATTTACTGATAAAAAAATGCTCTGCCAGAAAATCCAGGCTTATTTTCTCCTGATAATGCTCATCCAGATACTGCTTTACAGGAAGTACATTCTGTTTTTTCAGATCTGCATCCCTGTGTTTTTCTCCCGGGTGCCAGGACTCATTCATCAGAAGTGTCAGCAGATAGTTCAACTCACTGTTGATCTTCATATCCCGAATGTAATCATCGGAATCTGCCAGCTCATAAATCCTGTGACAGATTTCCAGGAATCCAGAAACAGAAACGGGGTGGAAGACTGCTCTTCCACCCCGCTCTAAATACTTGTCATAAATTGCTGTCATATTCAGACCATAGAAATGTATCCAGGATAAACTCCACAGCTTCTCCGAACTACTGTGTGCATACCGTTTTCTGCAGTCAATAAACACACAGTCTCCTGTACGAAGAGAATAAGTTCTGCCTTCACAGATGAGTTCACCCTCGCCATCTGTCACTGTAAAAAACAAATAAGAGGACAGGTTACTGCGGCCCGTGCTGTGAGGCTTATGTACCCGCAGAGAACCAATCTCCTGCAGATACAGTAAAGAATTCCTTGCAAAATTTGACGGTGTATATAAAATCCTGTCAGAGGTGACAACCGGTAATTGTGTATTAACAAATAAATCTTTCATCTGATTTTTTCCTTCTGAATTTCTACTCCCATACAAGCTTACAGTCAGCTACACCAACAAGGCTGTCCATAAATACTTCTTTCAGACGTTCTTCCACCATCTGCTTTGTCACACCTTTTTTCAGGATTACCTGAAGGAAACCGCCGCCACCGGCACCACATACCAGCTTTCCGTCCACCAGTTCCTCAATACTGCTGAAAATCTGCTCGATCAGAGTATTACTGCTTCCGGCATCTATTTTCTTACTCAGTTCCCAGTGATAATCCAGAAGCTTTGCAAAACCATCTACGTTTCCGCGCTCCAGTTCAAAGCGCATCAGTGCTGCTGTTTTCTGGATCTCCTCCAACGCAAACAGACTATCCGGTTCATTACCCACATAGCGTCCCACCACATCACGAAGAAGATTTCTCGCCAGACGCCTCTGCCCTGTATAGATCAGGACAAATCTCTCATCCAGTTCCTTCTTTGTCTGCGGTGAAAGCTCTATGTGTGCTACCTGAAGCTGCTGTTGAAGCCCAGGCATGGAGGTAATATATTTAAGACCAGATGTAATACCTCCGACCTGATCCTGCCATCCGCCTCCTGTAGACATGATCTGCTCCATTGCCAGTACATGGGCATATAAATCTTCTTCTGTATATGCGATTCCCATAAATTCAAACACTGCCTTCACACAGGCTGCCGAAAGAATAGATGAGGTGCCAAGACCGGAACCTTTGGGGACATTTGTTACCTCAGAATGCATAACAAAACCACTGCCAAGACGTTCCAGTATTTCACCCAGAGTATGTCCTTCCCTGGGAATGATCCCACAGGCAAGAAGACAAGCCTTCTGCAGGGCAAAAGGATCATAAGGGTCACCTGTAGCCTGCAAAGGCTCAATCGTGTCAAACTCTCCATGAACATCCATATCCCGGCTGTCAAAAACAACCTTCTGCTCAGGAATCCTCTCCAGTGTCACCTCTACCGGCTTCTCCCCGTTCAAAAGAATAGCGGCGTTTAATACAGTCCCGCCCTTTTCATTACAATAGGGCGGTGTATCACTCCAGCCACCTCCCCAGTTCACACGAAGCGGCAGCCTGACTGTATGATGATCTGTAACAATCTTTGCCTGTTCATTATAAGCAAGGCTTTTGATCGTCGCTTCAAGAACCTCAGACTGAATAATGCGGAAACATTCCTGCACCTCATTCTCATCCTCAAGGATCACTCCCAGATAATAATGCAGACGCATTTTTTCACCGAAATCTGCCTTTCTCAGACGCTTTCTCAGCCATTCCTTCTGAATCTTTGTCAGAGACTGCAGCTTTCTTATACTCCCTGCAGGAACCTGATCTCTGATTGCCTTTGCAATCCCGTCCATAGTTACCAGATCTGCCATCCGTTTATTCCACGCTATGATAGCATCCGGATCCGCCTCATTAAATCCGGCGCAGAGAGACTTGTGGGAAGCTGCAGTCCATAAAGATCTGTCAAAATCTTTCCCTCCTGTAACAATCTCATAAAGTTCCAGTGCCGCATCTGTTGCCTCCCGGATCGTATCTGCCTCCTGATACAGCGCAGCAGACCACAAGGTATGTGCCTGTCCGTTCTCCTCCCAGAATCTCACTCCAAGTGTATCTTCCAGTTCATCCAGATCCCTGCCAAACAGCCGGTTCTCCTTAGGATTATCATTTACGCCAAAAATACGGACAATAAATTTACCGTTTCTCTGCTTCAGCCCATGGAGAACAACATTATCAGGAATAGTCTGATCCTGCACATCTATGTAAGAGAGCACACTGTGACTGCCAATCCTGGAATTTCCATGCACATAAGAAACCTCCAGATAACATTCCTTCCCAACAGATGCCCTGCTGCTCAGTACACTGTTATAGCCAGACACATCACTACGGATACTGCTGCCCACTTTCCGGCTCCATCCCAGATAATGGTACTCATCCACACCTCCGTTCATCAGCTCCAGTATCTCCCTAGTCGTTCCAAAATGAATAAACTTCGCAGGTGCCAGACGCAGAAGCTTCATCCTGTAGGGACGCAGCACCTCCCACACACGGGTTCTGGCAGCCGTCAGCTCCGGACAGAATTCACCCTCCGGCTTCTCCCTGTAAAAATCCTCCAGCGTAGAATCCGAAGCCAGAGGATAAAGAAAATCAGCGTAAAGAGAAAGACGCGTTCTCTCATTGACATTTCTGTCATAGTCCGCGTCTGTTTCAATCAGTGAATATAAAGATTTCATAATGTCAGTACTAAAGATCAGTGTCCCGGTATCAATATCCACACAACCGGATTCATTGACTGCTCCTGCTTCCCGCAGGACCTCCACAGATTTCTTCTGCAGACAGCACTTCACATTTCCGTCCGGTCCATTCAGATAAACACCATGGTTCTTACCGGTCTCTACGTTTTCCTTAAAGGATATGGCAGCTGCACCCACATTGTTGTAGTCAATCTGAAGAGGATTAAATAAAAGCAGTACATCTCCCGACAGCAACACCATCCCTTCACGGATCCGCGAAGGAACAGAGCTCATGCATATCATAAATTCATCAAATAAAGTGGAACTACGTCCATTAGGCAGTTCATGAGGCACCGGTGAAAAGAGCTTACCCAGTGCAGAATACTGGGGAACACGTTTACTGTCCCCACCTGAATGAATCACCAGCACACGAAGGCTGTCAAAAGATCCTTCCTGTTCATAAAGATATCTCAGATCCTCCAGCGTAGCCCCACCGGAACCGACACGCCTGCCATCACGATCCGGGATGGCAACAAACTTCGTGCCTCTCGGCAGGAATTTCTGCCTGTCCGCAATCTGTTTGCGGAAACCTTCTGCCTGCTGTTCATTGGAAGCAGTCAGGATCACATAGTCCCAACGTGGGAAGCTGCGGAGTTTTAAAGATCTGTTGTAATCGTCCCAGCAGTCCTTGTAGGCCTGGGACAGGAAAAGGGAATTTAGATTTGTCATTTGGGAGTCCTCCTTGGGTATAGATTTTTCACAAGTCAAGGCTGTTTTCTATCAAACGAATTGATGCCTTGACAGCTGCTTATGGAAATGATAATAAGGCAATATTCAGTGTAAAAGTGGATCAAAAGAGAGCGTAAATCAAGATATTTCATAGTGTCTGCCCCATGTATAACCAAACATACCGTTTAACCTCTCCCAGTACACCATGAAGTTTTTTTCTTTTACAGACTTTTCTTGATTTTTATTATTCCCCAGTAGCACATACCTCCAAGCACTCCACCAACTGTGTTGTAGAAGATGTCTGATAATTGGAATGTGCCGAGCCGTAATAGCAGTTGCAATATCTCTATCATCAAAGAAAAAACAAACGCTATCTTCCCACTTAGCCACAGGGCATTTTTTATAGATCACTGAACAGGTCAGCTTTGTACACACCATTCTCCTGCATCTTCCTGAAGCTGTCTTTCACAGATGCGACATCTTCGTGATAGGTCATACCGTACCAGGTATCGTTGGTTTTCAGAACCTTCACTGACATCTTTCCCCGCTCCAACAACTCACCGATGAAGACAGGAATCAGATACTCAGCCTTTAGCGGATTGCTCGGTACTTCTTTATCAAAGAACTCCTTAAATCCGTTCTCCAGCATATCCAGGAATCCCGGTGTCAGCCCCCACATGTTCATAGAAACTAGAGAATTCACATCAACAGACACTCCGTCTGCTTCTGTGCCATCTGCAGTCTTCACGATATTCTTAGTTTCTACAATCTCAGTCAAGTTTCCATTCTTGTCCATCTTGCAGATACCACGAGTCACACCGCCGTTATCAGACAAAGTATTACTCAGCACAAAGCCTGCCATGCAGGACTTTCCACCATTCATCAGATACTCATGAACAGACTTGAAGCCTTCCCTGCCATAGTAATCGTCCGCATTGATCACAATAAAGGGAGTCTTGATAATCTTCTTGGCAGCAAGTACGGCCTGCCCGGTTCCCCACGGCTTTGTACGACCTTCCGGTAAAGTTCCCGGAATATCCTTAATATCCTGGAAGACATAGTCTACAGTTACATCATGAGCGGAGCAGACAGAAGCAATACGATCACCAATAACATCTTTAAACTCCTTCTCAATATCCTTACGGATGATAAATACTACATGGTTGAATCCAGCCTCAATCGCATCATGGATTGAATAGTCCATGATAATATGGTCAGCATCATCAACTGGTTCCAACTGCTTTATTCCTGTTCCAAATCGGCTGCCGATTCCGGCCGCCATGATAAGTAATGTTGTTTTCATACTCTCTCCTTACTGTGCTTACATTGCTTTAACTGGGTATCCCTTAATACATACAGATTCGTATATTTATCTTATGATTATTTGTTCCGACCAGCTATATTCATAGGTTCTGACTCAAGTACCCGCTGAAAATTCATATTATACTTTCTTTAGAAAACTTTTAGGATATGTTCACTCATTTTATCGGTATTTCATAGGGTCTGACCCCACATGCCCTTTCGACCCCACATGCCCTTCTGGAAGAACCCTTTAATGTCTGCATCCAATACATAATTTGTTGGTTTTCTCTCCAACATCAGGTTTAATTTTCGGATTGCTTTATGACATCCCCTGTTGGGGCGGAATCCCATCATTTCATCATAAAACATTGGTTCAAACACCGCTTCCAGTATTCTGCGCAGGGCTTCCTGCACCAGCTTATCTTCATAACAATAAATACTGAGCGGTCACATCTTTCCATTATCCTTTGGTATTTCCACCATTCTTGCCGGTTTCGGCTTATAGGACTTCTTCTTTAGACGTTCTATAAGAGCGTTTATGTTTTCTTCCAGATTTCTCCCGTATTCCTCTTTGGTAATCCCATCAATTCCTACAGCTTTCGTTCCATCCATCCGGATATGACAGCTCTTAAGCATTTCTTTATTTATCAGATGTCCTAAAGAAGTAAATACCATATCAGAATTTTCCTTTGATAATTGTGATATTCTCGCCAATTTCGTTTCCATTAGTACCTCTATCTCTGTGTATAGCTAATGTTTCCTCTTTGATATAATTTCGCAATTGCATCATGAATTGCGTAGTCCATAATAATATCCGGCTCCAACTGCTTGGTTCCTGTTCCGAAGCGGCTACCGATATCGGCCGATCAGAATAGATCGTTGTCTGCTACTCTCTATCATTTATTTTTTTCTTAACATATCTCCGTTATCTTTTTGTTTTAGTTTATTCAAAAAATTTATAATTATCGGATAAAATGTAGAATCTTTCTTGATTTTCCAATAAATTACACATGCCCCTAAAAAGGCAGTTCCTCCGAGCAGTATTTCAAGTATACTTCTTTGAAACAATGAAGTATCTTTAATAAGAACTGCCACTTTACGAACCAAACCATACATTAATATACCCAAAATAATATATTGAAAATTTTTTCCTATTATTTTTAGCGTATTTAAATAATTAAAGCATATAAAAATCTGAATAAAACATACGATTAGTTCTGAAATGAGAGTTGCATATACAGCTCCTACTGCATCAAATTTTCTTATCAATGAATAATTCAAAATCAGATTAATAAACGCTCCAATAAACACTGATATAATATAGTATTTTTCGTTATCATTTGGAATTAAAATCTGATTTACTAAAACTGTTGAAATAGCCTTGAAGAAAATCACAAATGTCAAAAAAGAAACAAGTGAAACGCATGGTAGAAATTCTCTGCCAAAGAAAAGTGGAACGAATTCCTGAGATACTGCCAGAATTCCAAAAGCAATTGCTGAACACATAAACATCACCAAAGAAATCGATTTTTCCACTACTTTTTTATATTCCATTATTTTATTTTCAGAAATCAATGATACAATCCGTGGTAATGACACTGTTCCCAATCCAGTAATTATTCCTAGTGGTATATTAACTATTTTATCTGCACTGGAATAATATCCTACCTGTTCATATGTGCTCAATACACCTAGCATCGTTTTATCCATTTGCTGGTAGATGCTCATAGCAACAATCGGAATAAATAGTGCAATACATGGTTTTATATGAGCAATCATTTCATAAAAGGTAGTTTTTGTTCCTTTAACATATTTTTTCACCTGTGAAATAAGGTATATATCGCTTAATATTGTTCCTATTACTAAAATAAACGCATATATCAATATATCATTCCGCGATCTCACAAATATAAATACACCCAACAGTGTGATTAATTTTATAATCAGATTCCTATTAACCGTCAGCTTAACTTTTTCCATTCCCCAAAAGAACCAGTTTATATCTATAAAACAATTTATAATCCATAATGATTCTATAAAATATAATGACTTATGTTCTGGAATACATAAGCTTATAAACAATAAATAGATGGCAACAACTACCGTCGCCATTAAACACTGTAATTTTCTTATACTTGAGAACGTATGCGCTAGCTCATTTTCATTATGTTTTGTGGCTGCGATCATTTTACTGCCATAATTATTGAAACCAAGCATTGCAAAAATTGTAAAATAATTAGCAATATTAGCAACATATGTATACGTTCCCAATTGCTCTGCTCCCAGAACACGGTTAATATATGGTGTTGTAATTAACGGCAACGCTGTTGCCAACACCTGATATCCCGTCTGGTAGATAAAGTTCTTTTTCAAACTAGCCACAATCTGTCCCTCATTTTATGTTTATTTTCCTATTATCTGAATTCTTTTTTTCTTATTCTTATATCGCTTTACAATATCTGAAAAATATTTTGCATTAGAATATTTATATACTTTATTTGCACCGGTTTCTTTTTTTAATTCTACAGCCTTTTCCAACCAGAATTTAGGATAATCAATTACAAATTGCTGAACCAAATTTCTTTCAAGCTCCAACAACTTCTTATATTCTTCTGGGTTACTATTCAAATAATTAATTTTTTCTATTGCGTCTTCTGCATTAAAAATCCAGGCTTCTTTCGGAAGTACCTGTCCGCAAATAATATCACTTGGAGAAAGCAACACAACTGTTCCTAATGAAATTGCTTCAATAGCTCCATTTCCTCTTGTCTGTCTTCCTCCAACTTTTAAGTAATACTTTGCTTTATACATTTCAACAAGATTATTTTTTATATTCTGTTTATGAACTAAAATAGGTTCTCCTGTAGCCTTACTTATTGGTTCAAATTGCGGGATATTTCTTACCGGTCTTTCAGTAGTCGTATTAATTTCTCCATAGATTCCAGACTTTTCTACTTTACCAAATTCATCATGTAAAACTCTTTCCAAATGATCTTTGTTAACAAAAGTATATGGAAAATCCATCACCCCGTGTATTAGGTCATTTTCTCCACGTATCAGCTGATTTAAACAGACATCATATCCAAAATAGACTTTGTCTAACATAAAATTAGCCTCTCCAATCATATATGCCCATAATACTTGTGGATATTTTTGAACAATTTGTGTCGGTACAGAAACATTTATCGAAATGACTGCATCATATTTACTCCAATCAATGCTACTACATTTCACAGCATAATATCCATTTGGTTTATCACTGCCTGGCTCATGAAAATCCATTCCCTTAACAGATTTAACTGTCTGTGTTTTTAATTTCCGAAACTCCTTAACCATTTTGGGCATAACCTTTTCCCACACATGGCATTCTGAAGTATTTTCTTCTTCTACAATATAAAAATCACAATCATACTCATCAAACAAACTAATCGGACCAACACGACCTGCCGATGAATACAATAATTCTACCAACGACATATCTTTATTTCCAACATATAAATCTTGATATACATCTTGTTTTACCAAAGCAATTTTCATCTTAATCATTTTTCCTTTCACTACTTTCATATATTTTTAACAGTTGAAACATTAAATTTTTAATTCACCATTAAATATTTTGCACACAAAAAAAGTAAAAAACATTGATACAACTAATCCCCCTGTGAAAGCCACTGAAGCAAGTAATGACCCTCGTAAAATATATGTAGTCATTCCAGTAAACAAACAAAACAGCGATATTTTAATTGGCTCATATGAATAACTCCACTGATCTATTTTATAAATCATTTTTCCTAACAGTAAAAAACCTAAAATCACTCCCCAGATACTAAACGCTGTATATAATTCTGCTACCAAAGGAGTACTAACATTTAATTGCCATGAGCCAAAATATTTCATTACAATTGACCCTGTTCCCTCAGCCTTTCCCTTCCATACACTTCGCGGTAATAAAAAAAATAGTGCAGAAAATATATTCAAGCCGTAAAAAATATGATTATTATTTACATATTTTATACTTGCCATCAAAAGTTGATGCGCGTCAAAATCCACATGATTAAAATTAATAGTTCTATTCAATATTATATCCCTAAAACTAGTCATATGCCTTGTTTCTGAAAACATTAAACAAAATCCTAGGAAAAAACCACCGAACAAAAGGGATTTATATTTACTTTTTCGCAATTCAAACGCTGCAAAGACAACGTATGTTCCCAGCAAAATAAAACGTGCCAAACTCCCCCAAAGGGGAAAATAAATTACAATACATATCATCCAGATAATACTTCTACATATTTGTTTTGTTTTTATTCTTCTGGTGGAATCAATTAGTAATAGCAGTATAGATGCCACTGGTATATATCTTAAAATATTAAATAATTGAATTACTATAGCAGATTCAGAATCAGATGCATGAGCAATATTACCTGTTAAACCTAATATAATAATTGCGCCAATACTCAATATCGTCACCGCTTTTGCAGAAGATAAACTCATTTTGAAATAATTATTTTTTTCTACACTTTGTTTATTTATTTTTTTGTGACTTTTATATCCCACTTCAAAAAAAAGGATAGAAAGAAAAAGAATAATATTGGCATAAAGATATTCAGACTCTGAATAATTTAAATTCATGCCTGAGTAATTCCAGAATACTGTCTTTGAAGTATATTGTTGCATTGGTGCCATAAAATGAAATATAAATGCAAAAGTATATCCTATCTTCCTGATACTAACTGGATATGGATCCCAAATTATTAATCCAAATAATATACTTCCATTAATTATAAAGCTGACAATTACCAGTCTATCAGAATTGCTATAATCCAATCCAATTAAAAAGAATAAAACTACCATAAAAATCCCAATATACACAAAAGTATCTACTACTGTACTTTTTTTCACCATTAATTTCTTATTCATTTAATACACTCTCTATATAATTATTTTCACAACAATATTTCAACTTTTACTTAGTCAACTGGGCACTTTAATAATTCTTTTTGTCGTTTTAAATATTTACGTTTCGCTGCATTCATATCTCTGCAATATTTTTTCATAGGCCTCTGACATTTTTTCAATAGTATAGACTTCAGCCGTCTCAAAACATCTCTTTCTCATTTCTTCATAAAAATCTTTTTCAGATAATATAAATGTTAGCTTTTCAGATAATTTTTTTACATCATTAACTGGAATAATATAACCATTTTTTCCATTTTCAATCATTTCAAGACCCGCCATACACTTATCTGTTGTAATCACTGGCAAACCATACGCAAGTGCCTCATTTATAACAAGCCCCCATATATCCTCTCTTGTTGGCAAAACAAAAACATCTGCCACATGATAGTATTCTTTTAAAGTATCTTTATTTTTAAAATCAATAAAATGCACATTATTTAAGTTCATTTTTTTCTTTAAAAGTATATATTCCTCTGTCGCTTTTCCACCAATAATATATATCCCATTTTTTTTTGATAAATTTAATGATGCCTCCATTAGAGTGTTCCATCCTTTTCTTGGGATAAACTGACCTACGCCTAATATTATTTTTTCTTCTGCTATTTTTAATTTCTTTTTTAGGATTTGCTTTTCTGAATTATTAAGTGTCTTCATTATAAGATCACTATTTTTTAATGATGTGAATGGATATCTATATATTTTTTTCTCATTTGCGCCATAATAAATCAAATATTTATCGGTCATCTTACTTGGTGAAAAATATCCCTTTGCTCCTCGTATAAAATATTGTTTTATATATCTTTTTATTTTCTTTTCATCTTTTATAAATCCACCATCAGAACTTATATAATATGATATTTTATGAGTTTTCATATATTGAATAGCCAACATCCCCGTTAATGTATAATATGCCCCAACAACAATTTCATCATACTTTCCTTTTTTTATTATCGAACAAATTTCAGGACAAAAGGCAGCCTCATTTCCATATTCTTTGCCATCCATAAACACGGCATTGAAATTAAGAAAACTTGAAGAAAGCCAAGAATCTTCTCTGTCGGAAGCTGTGCGTCTTTCAAAAACAACTGTTAAATTCATATTTCTTCCAAGTTCATTAAAAAAATCAATTTTATAAGGAACTGGCAAATTTGTCATATATAATATTTTTTTCATTTCACTATTTTCCTATATAATTCAATATAACAATCAACCATTTGTTTGTAATCATACTGTTTATTCGCTATTTTTATTTTTTTCGATATACAATCAACAATTTTACTTTTTACACTCTCTATATCACCTGCTTTACATATAACTCCTGTTTTTTCAGTAACTGCCTCTGGACTTCCGCCCGTATTATAAGTAATTACTGGTGTTCCACATGCAATTGCTTCTAAATTTGTAGTCGGAAAATTATCTTCATACGTTGGATTAAAAAAGACATTTGCTCTTGTATATATTCCAACCAATTCCTGTATATTTTGCGTCCGTTTAATTCCAATAATTGTATCTGGTAATTCTTCAATTTGTTTTTCAGTTAATCCAACCAGAACTATCCTATATTTAGTTTTATCCAACATCTCCTCAAGTTTAATAAAATCTTTTAGTCCTTTTCGATTGGTCCATTCACTGGCCACTCCAAGGATTACATATTTTCCCTGCAAATTATATTTTTCTTCAAAGTCTGTTGTCTCAGGATGAAAAGTACTCAGATCAATGCCGTTATAAATAACTTCAACAGAATATTCTTTTAAGAAAGACTGTCTTACTATATTTTTTAACCATTTACATGGGGTAACTAGTGTTATATTTAAATTTGTAAATAAACTTCTTTTTTTCTCCCAATTCCAGTGGGAATTATCCTTTATCAATGATGAAGGATACGATTTCTTCTGTTCACAATCATGGCATCCTATTTTCCATTTTTTGCATCCAACCATATCAAAGTATGCACAGTGACCAGTAAATGCCCAACAATCATGGAGTGTCCATACTACTTTTATATTGTTCTCTCTGATATAATTAAACAACAGTTCAATATTTAAATAGTATCCATGAATATTATGTAAATGAAGAATATCTGGTTCTATTTGCTGCAGTTTATCTATCAACTTTCTTGTCGCTTTCTTAGAAGCAAACCCTGTTTTGTCTGTAATTCTCGTATAAACACCATGCAATTTCACACCAAACTCATCCTGAATTACTATCTCATGCTCATTTTGTGCGGCACGTCCTCTTCCCCAAACCACATAAGAATCATATTGCTCCTCCAAAAGCCGATTATGAATATTCATCATAATGCTTCCTGTAGCTTTATAGGGAAAAGTATTTATCTGCACAACTTTTATCTTATCATACTTCACAACTTCACTATCTCCTCTACATATCTTTTCACACTGCCCTCTTGAATCAGGCTCTTCTTCAAATTCTCTCGGCTTCTGCTTTCCCTTTCCTTCAGCTCGCTAGTTCCAACATTTTCAGTAAAGCAACAGATATTTTTCTCAACTTTGTCATACTCTCCCAACTCATAGCAAAGACCACCTATTCATTTTTCCCTTTAACATATTCTTTTCTTTATATAATTAGAAATCTTGTTAACACTCCATGCTCCGACTATGCTTACTACCAAGAAAATACACATTCCTAAAGTGCCTTTTTGCAGTAATCCTAGTAATCTAAAATGAACCAAATATAATTCATAAGAAATTCCGCCCACAAGGGTAGTAAAGCCATTATCGAAAAGTCTTCTAACCCAATAAACTCCTGCAATAAATGCCATTGCAAATGATATTTTCATTACAAGTTGAATACCTTGCCATAAGATTTCACCTTCATTCATGCGAATGGCTGGAATCTGTTTAGTTGCCAACAATAATGTTCCGCCAATCATCAATGTCAGTAATATCATTGGATTCATCAACCACTTTTTGACTTTCGCATAGTTATCAGATATCCAGACGCCCACCAGAAACGATATAGCTTGCTCTGCTCTCAGTCCATTTGCCGTGCACGAACAACCTAAAAATATCACAGTGCTTACGACACACAACACCAAATATCTCTTTGTGTACAACTTTGGAATCGCAATAATTAAATAAAACACTAGGTACTGAAAGAACATAAAATCCAAATACCAGTAATATGGAATTTCAATTCTTGTTCTGGTTAGGAACTGCATAGTTATCACAGCAATAGAGACAATTGCATATGGTATTAGAACTCGAATTATTTTAGATTTCCAGTACCCCCCCAGCCTTCTTTTTCTTATAGGATTCATTCAAACCATATCCCGAAAGAATCAAAAAAATCGCTACGCCAATTCCACCAAGAGGTGTGAGATATCTGATTCCGAATCCGCCAGAGACATGCTGAAGAATGATAATAATAGCAGCAACAGCTCTACAAATATTTGTATGTTGAACAGACATAAATTTAAAATCTACCGTTTGCTTATTCTCAAAAAGAAAGCCAACTAGCCATAGTGCGCACAAAATCACTAAGAATATTCCTAGGTTCTTCATTTTTCCCCTCTTTCACAACTTCAGAATTTCTTCTGCGTACTTTCTCACCGACACATTTCTGGTCAGATTCTTCTCCAGATTCTTACGGCCTCTGGTTCCCATTGCTTTAACTTTTCCAGATCCAGCATTCTCAATGAACCAGCGGATGTTCTCTTCGACCTTGTCATATTCACCCGGCTCACAGCAAAGACCGCCATATGTATCTTCAATCAGACAGCGAACCTCAGAGCCTAACTCCAGAACCCCTAAAATTGGCTTCGAAGCGGCCATTATTCCGTATGCCTTCGATGGGCAGCTCACACCTTTAATGCCTTTCGCATTCACACACCAGTGAACGTCACCAGCATTCAAGCTATAAATCAGGTCAGCCTTATCTTGGTATGGAATGAAAGTCACATTGTCCATGTGATGCTGCTTTACATAGAGCATCAGCTTTTCCAGCACAGAACCAGCACCAACAAAGGCAAATACAACCTCTCGGTCATCGGCAGTCTTAGTACCCGGTTTGATTTTCTCCACAACTTCAATCAAATTCTCAAGATCGTAGTACAGACCGATATTACCGGAATACATGATGACGAACTTGCCATCCAAACCGTATTTTTTCTTGAAGGCAAGAACCTTTTCATTATTCTCATCCAACGGATAAATTTCATTTTCATCAATCCAGTTGTTAATCATAACTGTTTTAGGAACTTTCTTACCTTTGAAACGTTTCTCCACTGTTTCCACCAAATCACGACCGACTGTGATCACAAGGTCGCTGCGCTTGCAGCTGAACTTATCAAACCACATCATGGCATCAGTGATAAACCTACTCTTGGTATAGCCAACAGCCAGCACCTGCTCCGGGTTGAAGTCCTGAATGTTATAGATGTACTTAGCGTGTTTTACCCATTTACCCCAAACACCCAACAGACCGCCGAGAATCGGAGGCTGGGAAATGGAAAACACATAGTCCATCTTGCCAACCTTGAATGTCGCACCCATTGCTCCAAAGAAATAGGAAACAATGTTCTTCACACGGCTCTTCTTGTTGGTCTTGCTGAACTCTGGCACACGGATTCTCAGCACCTTCACGCCGTTGATTTCTTCTTTGTAATACTTCTGCGTCTTGTATTTATCTTCAATAGTTCCTAAGTAACTCGGCACCACGCAGATGACCATGATGTTGAACTTATCCAGCATACCTTCCGCCAATTCACGGAGAATCTGCCCCGTTGACGCAGTATCTGGAATATAGTAATGAGCATAAATCAGGAGATTTTTCTTATTTTGCATTCCGCTATATCCCTCTCTCAAATTTTTATATCTAACCGCTGATGCAGTACACCGACGGGCTTTATCTATATCAAGCAGTGTGTTCATCACACTGTAGTTAATTTTTTTCACAGTGACCATCTATTTTCCCAACTTGTCGGTACACTAGCACTGAATCTTTTATGTAGATCTGTCATAGGCTAAAACAGATATTTACTACAACAAAGTCCGCACACTATATGCTCTTTTACATACAATGTGCGGACATGTTATTTTGTATAATTAAACATTTTCAAAACTTCCGAAGTTTCTCACACCGACCCTTCCCTCTTCAACACCGTCATCACCGTCTTAAACAGTATCTTAATATCCAGGCCAAAATTCCAGTTACTGATATATTCTGTATCCAGTCTTACAACTTCTTCGAAGTCTGTAATGTCGCTTCGTCCGCTTACCTGCCACATACCAGTGATTCCCGGTTTAATAGCGATTCGAGCCCTGTGATGTAATTCATATTGACGCAGTTCGTCCTGAAGGATCGGACGAGTTCCTACAAGGCTCATGCTCCCATTTAGCACATTCCAGAACTGTGGAAATTCATCAAGGGATGTTTTCCTGATAAATTCGCCTATTCCGGTTTTTCTGGTTCCGTCCGGCAGGATTTTGTTTCCGATCACACGAGGGTCGAAATCAAGTTTGAACATACGTCCGTCACTCATTTTGTTCTGTGACATCAATTCTGCTTTTCTCTCTTCTGCATCCATATACATGCTCCGGAATTTGTACATCTTAAATGGCTTTCCGTTTTTTCCAATCCTTGTCTGCGAAAAGAAAATCGGACCCGGGGAACTGATGTAAATGGCCGGTGCTATAAAAATAAAAATAACTCCTGTCAGAATACAGCCTACCAGTCCTCCCAGAATATCTAATGCCCTTTTGGCAAGTGCCTGTCTGTCTGTGGCATAGTTCATGGTGGTTGTCAGAACTGTATATCCGCCAATTGCCTCCACAAATTGTTTCTGTCCGGGAGTACTTCTGACTTTTGCCAGGTTTACATGAACCGGCATTCCCATTTCCAGCAACTCTTCTATCAGTTCCTGAGGGTATGGATATGTTTCATCTACATTTACAAAGACCTCATCTACCCACTGCTGACAGATAAAGGATGGTGCGTTATTTAAGTCTGCTACTACCTGGACTCCTGCAATTTCTTTCCCTGTCATATCTTTATCAATGAGTATCAGACCATTGATGTTGTAACGGTTATAATTGTGTTCTTTTACATTTTGGATTACTTTTGATGCAAGGTCATAATTGGTTACAATGTAGAGAGAATGCTCTCCACCTTCTGCCATTTTATGCAGCAGGTATTTTTTCCATATTATTCTTGTACAATAGGATAAAAGCACATAGAAAATTCCCATAAGATAAAGGATTATTCTTGAAAAGGTATGTCCGCCACTGACAGTAAACAGGTACAGACCACTTGCCAGTTCGATCAGGATCATCTGCCGGATAACAGAGCGCAGCTCCTGATAACGTCCTCTTCTCAGAACTCCTTTATAAGATTCAAACAAAATGATCAGGAACAAATCCACTAATATGACAAATATCATCACATTGCGATAAATTCCCAGTGTAAACAGGTTCCTGACAGAACCGTTTCGAATCAGATACGCCAGTATTAAAGCCATAAATAAACACGCAAGATCAATTAATATGAAATCTTTGTGTTTATACCATCCTCTTGATTTTTTCCTATACATACGTTTTCCTAACCTCTCCTTCTTTTTTATTCAAAAAGGCATATTTACAGAATCGTTTTCCTGTAAATATGCCATCATTTTTTATTATTCTTTTTTTATAATTTCCAATCCCACCTTCATTTCTACTGTTCTTCCGAACATTTCTATTTCCATATATGCTATTCTTTTATGTCGGTCTATCCTGCGGATATTTCCTTCCATTCCCATCAGAGGACCTGACAGGATCTGCACTCTGTCATTCTCGATAATGCCGGAAGACATCTCTACAAGCTGTTTGTCTGTGCCTATTTTCATAAGCAAATCTATTTCTTCCTGAACCAGTGGGACGATCTCATCGCCGGTTCCGATCAGCTTCGTCAGTCCGATGACTTTCCTGAGTCCATTTACCAGCTTTTCCGGATTTTCGGCAATTAAAAAGACATACCCGGGAAAGAGGATTCTTTCCTGGATATGCCATTCGCCCTGAAATCGTTTCTTCTGTTGGTAATATGGGATAAAGCAGCGTTCTAAGACATTGCTGCTTATTAACCGCTGACACTGACAGCGGATGTTTTCTTCGGTGCCTGTGCGCACCTGCATCACATACCACACTGGATATCTTACCTCCGTATTCTGGGTATGCTTCGCCATTCTGCCTGTGTTACAAGGCAGACTCATACTTCAAGATATGTATTATCCATATCTTCAAACGCGGCAAAGCGACGATTTAAAGACAAAAAGATTTACGTCGTGTTTTATTATAACTACATCAATAAAAAAATGCAACAGATTTCTACAAAAAAACAGCCGCCATCTCTGGCGACTGCGTTCTGATTCCGAATTATTGATTATTTCGCGTCTGCGATTACCATGAAGAAATCTCCATCGTTTAAGTTAACAGTAAGAGTTTTGCCCTCTTTGTCAATATTAACCGGATCAATGACTACAAACTTCTTTGTACCGTCTTTGCTGTAGACCCAAAGCTGAATACCTTCCATAGTGTCTGTAAGACTCGGAACATTAAGCTTTACTTCATATGTTCCGTCATCATTAGGTTTTGCTTCTTCTGGCTTCAGTACGTTGAATTCATTGACAAATGTAACAATCATTTTTCCTTCGAGTTTAGCAATGGCATCTTCAAGGTCTGCTTTGTCTGCTTCATCTACGGAAAGGGATTTCAATACTTTTATGAAATCTTCCATCTTCATTGTTCCATCATTGATTTGTTTAAAAGCATCTGCCAGATCTTTATATTTTGCCTGCAGATCAGCAAAGCCCTGTGTTTTCTCAAGTTCCTTAACAACTTCATAAATTGAAGAATGTTCAGAATCCACAGTAGTTTCGCTTGTCCTACTTGGCGCTACCGCGGCCAGATCACTCGTGTTGCTTGGCGCTGCACCAACACCTACAGTAGCACATCCTACTCCAAGGGCAGCTGCTAAAGCAAGTGTCATAAATTTCTTCGCGATTTTCATAATGCACCTCTCCTTTTGGATTAATTTTTATATAGATAACCGTACAGAATGTCTGCACGGACTATCTCTGAATAAAATAATAACAGTGATAATTATTTATCACAGTACAGTGTATTCTGCATTCATTATACTATGACTAATACAATCAGATTTTCTCATAAAACATGGAAATAATCAAGTCCGACAATGCATCTTCATCAATATGGTACTCATCAAAGTTCTCCCCATGTGTTCCCTCACCCGGTACTGTCTCTGTATCAGTGATTCCATTCTGTGATGCAGCCAGCAATTTGGCAAATATATCATTACCCATATTTGTAACTGTATAGCTTTTAACACTGTCATAGAGACCTGTCACAAATCCGGCGTCCTCTCCTGCTTTTTCCTGAGCCTTCTGCACCAGTGCCTGAAGAAAGGTTTTCTGTCTCTCCTGACGGACCAGAGCACTCTGGGTTTTGTCAATGTCACGATATCTTACAAACTGTTCTGCAGTTTCCCCTGTGATATCCACAACAGCACCTTTTTTATATTCCGGATTCACATCTGCGAGACTGTCATCAGGGATTGTGAGCTGTATTCCACCTACGAAATCTGTAATCACTGAAATGCCATCCATATTCATGGAGCAATACCCCTGAATCGGAAGTCCGTCCAGCATATTGGAAACTGCTGTTTTCATCAGTTCACAGCTTTTCTCTTTTCCATCCCCGAAGGCATACTGTATATTCAGATGATCTGTTGTCTCTCCAAGGCTCTGACCATATGGATTAAATACTTCTATCCTGGTCATGGAATCTCGTGGAAGAAACAGAACCTTTATCTTTTCTGTTGCACGATCCATGGACACCAGGAAAATTGCATCTGCCTGCCCGGCATCTGCCTGTGACTGATAAGTATCTACAGCTTCCCTTGTATCAATTCCCAGGAATAAATAATTGCTGAGATGATCGTTATATTTGTATGTCTCACCTTTATATTCCACGGTATCACTGTTTTGGTTCAAATCCGTCTGATTCCGGCTGTCACTGTTCTGACCACCGATTTTTGGCAATGCAGCATTTTTCTGGCTTAACAGATAATAACCGCCGCCAAGAATGGAAAGAACTATGATCAGGATAATAATCAAAAGCATACAGATCTTACGCTGTCTGATGGCTTTTCTTGTGTTTTTTTTCATTTTCATTCCTTCAATCTCTGTATTTCAGTTATCTCATCAGTTTTTGCTGATATAATTAAGCTCCTGCAATTTCTGTAATATTGCCTCTGCCATTGCCTGCTGGGCCTCATAGGTAGAAGACGGCTGTGCAGTCACATCTGCAAGACTGATATAGTGTTCTCCCCATTTCTGGCTGAGCACCTGATCCAGTGCTTCAGAGGTTACACTTCCGTCCATAGGGCGTGTTCCTACTACAATAAACTGATCTTTATTCTGAAATGTATTTAAAATCTGTTCCTGCTGGTCTGCCAGTTCTGCAGGATCATGATTCCAGCCGCCATAATATCCCATGAAGATAACTGGAATACAATCCATATCATTTCTTGTAGTCTGTTCTTCTGTCAGATCACGTATTCCGGTCTCTGTTACATTCAGCTGGGCACCGTTTGCAGCCTGCTGATGTCTGGTAATATAGCTCTGAATAGTTTCATCACTTACACCAGCCATCTTCATCATGGAGAGAGTGCCGCCTCCCTGAAGCGTTTTATTGATCACTGTCATATTATAGCCATTATCGGTCAGAAGCTTCTGAAGTACTGTCATATAGGAATATGTATTGGATTCTTCCCCATTGATCAGATCATCTCCCCAACACACAATACCTGAAGCAGCTGTCGTCTTATCTTTTGTATCTTCTGTCTTATCTGCATCTTCTGTGTCAGCTGTATCCGTTTTTTCTGTGTTCTTTGATTTAATGTCTTCTGTATCTTCTGCTTCTTCGGAAGATATCTCCTCCAGCTCTTTTGCACGTTCTTTTACTGCTTCGTAATCTTCAATCCCACTCTGCTGGTCGTCTGCAATTTCTGACAGGTGTCTGGATTCCTTCTGTTCCGATTTATAACTGGTCACAAGAATAAAGCCCAGGAGAACTGCCAGAAGAATGCAGATAAAGCCCAGTAAGATATTCGTCTTTTTTATTTTTTTCTTCCTTATTTTGCTCACTTTTCCAAATTCTCCTTTATCATTGATCATGGTTTCTGTCTTACTGCCAGATAACTGCCCGTATTATTTAATCTGGGCTTCTTCGTCACTTCTGTGATAATACTCTCCATAATGCTTATAATAAGAAGAATAATATTTGTCATCACTGGTATCTATCTTGTTCATAACAGCTCCAAGAATACGGCATCCGCTTCTTTCCAGCTGTTTAAATGCTTTCTGTGCGTCCCGGTACCTGACATTTCCCGGTTCGATCAGAAAGACTGCACCATCGCAGCATCTTCCTATCACTGCCGCATCAATTACTGTTCCGATAGGCGGTGTATCGATCAGGATATAATTATAATATTCTCTGATTTCCTTTAAGAATACCTTAAAGATATTCTCACTGAGAAGTCCTGACGGATTCGGTGCACTTGGACCTCCGAATATGATATCCATATTCGGAAAGTTTGTAGAATAAATAATCTCCTGTAGTCCCACCTGACCACTCAGAAGCTGTGAGAGACCTTTCACTTCCTCTTCCACACCCAGTCGTCCGGCATATGCAGTCTTCCTGATATCCGCATCCAGAAGGAGAACCTTCTTGCCAATGCTCCCAAGCTCCTGGGCAAGACTGAGTACTATATCACTCTTACCTTCGTTTGGATAACAGCTTGTAACCAGAATTGTCTTTATGCTCTGACCCGACAGCTGAATATTGGTACGCAGAGTTTTGATCGCCTCACTGTAAAAATAATCCGGATTTCTTTTATCTGTTAAATTGAGTTTCTTCATTGCTCAGATTCCTCCATCAGTTTAATGGTGCTTCTTATTCTTGTTCTTTGATTTCCTGTTCTTCGAATTTATAAAATCTTTTCTGTCAGGAACCTTGGCAAGAACAGAAACTCCCAGGTATTTCTCAATATCTTCCTCTGTCTTAATAGTATCATCCATTACAGCGTATACAACCACGATTGCCGCACATGCAAGGAAACCGAGTAAGAAGCCGAGTGCTGCATTCTTCTTTACGCTTGGAGAAGTTCTTACAGTAGCAATCTTACCAACTTCAATAATCTTTGGCGGAATAACTTCCATTTTATCGCCAATATAGGATGAAGAAACATTCGCAATCTCATCTACAATCTTCTTGGCCATTTTAGAATCTGTATTATTGACAGTAATCTCAAGGATACGGGTATCTGTAGGATTATTGATACTTACGCTTTCTTTCAGCTGTTCTGCAGTCATATCCAGATCCAAATCTGAAATTACCTGCTCCATCACAGGGGTACTTGTGATCAGAACTGTATAATCACTGGTCAGGCTGGCACCTAACTGCAGATCCGCCAGTGATGTCAGTGTGGTTTCTTTCGAAAGTACAAGGATACTGGATGTGGAGCTGTAAATCGGTGTCATTAAAAACTGCGTATATGCTGCTGCAATACAGCCTCCGACAAGAGCAACCATCAGTACCAGAAGGATTTTTTTCTTGAGCGCATAAAATATTTCCAGTAAATCGATTTCGACTTCATCATCATTTGCATCGGGTCTCTGTGCTTTGCTGCTCTCAAAGTTACTGTTCAAATTGTCTAACATCTGATAATTTCCTTTTCCCTTTTTTCTTTATAGTTTTGTACATTACTGTTCACAGGTAATATTCTGTCTTATGTATTTCTGAAAGTAAACAGCGAAATTGACATAAACCGATTTTATTGTATATCAGCCAATAAAAAAAGTCAATCTGTAGCCTCATGTTTTTGTTTCTGTTTCAGAATTTCTGCAGGATTATGAATAAACAGTTCATCTGCATAGCCCTGCCCGAATTTCGCTGAAACCATACGATATGCCTCTCCAATCCTGCTGCTCCTCTTTGCACTGTCGTGACAGTCTGATCCGACGAAATGAAGGAGTCCGTCTTTCATGATTTTATTACAGTACCGTTTAGTAAAAAATCCGTCTTTTCCTGTGATGCTGTCTGCATTGATCTGCATATAGACGCCCATATCTGCCAGTTCTTCCACAAAATCCGGACTGTTGCGTGTGGCTTCGTAACGTTCTATATGTGCCATGATCGGCTTATATCCTCCGGAGAGCAATGCACTGAGACGTTCCCGTATATAGCTTTCTTCCGAGTTATGGGAAAATTCTGTAAGAACATACCGTGAACCGGCCATTGTCATTACTTTCTGTTCTCTGAGCATGGGAAGCATCTCCATATTAGCGTGAAACTCACATCCCAGATACACATGGAGATCCGGGCTGATCTCTGATGCCGCTTTCTCCACCAGTCTGAACTGCTCTCTGACTTTCTCCGCAGGTGTTTCAAACATCCGAAAGCGGAAATGGGGAGTTGCAATAACCGTCCGCACGCCCTGTTCATATTCCATCCGGAGTAATTTTACGGTTTCTCCTATATCTGTGGCTCCATCGTCTACACCGGGTACAATATGACAGTGTATATCATAAATTCCTTTTATGGACATCCCATCATTCCTTCCTGACTGTCTGCAGCATTTCTGATGCTCCTGTAGCTGCTGACCACATTCGTAATCTGAAAAAACAATCAACCGGCTCTGTATGATCATCCTCATACAAAGCCGGTTTCTGAATATTTATGAGTATTCTCTTGATTATTCTTCTGTAGCTTCCTCAGCCGGTGCCTCAAGAGCTTTCATGCTCAGGCTAATCTTCTTGTCTTCGCCGTTGAAGTCAACAACCTTAGCTTCGATCTCCTGTCCGATTGACAGTACGTCTGCTGGTTTAGCAACGTGCTCTCTGGAAATCTGGGATACGTGAAGAAGTGCATCTACACCAGGTGCAAGCTCTACGAATGCGCCGAAGTCTGTCATACGTGCAACTTTACCTTTAACTACGTTTCCTACAGCGAAGTCCTCAGCTGCTGTGAGCCATGGATTTGCTTCCGGGAATTTAAGGGAAAGTGCGATCTTCTCTCCGTTGATCTCTTTGATAAGAACTTTGACTTTATCGCCAACAGTGAATACTTTCTTCGGGTTCTCTACTCTGCCCCAGGACATTTCGGAGATGTGAAGAAGTCCGTCTGCTCCGCCCAGATCGATGAATGCACCGAAATCTGTAACGTTCTTAACTGTTCCTTCAACTGTGTCGCCAACATGGATCTTCTCCATTAATTCTTTCTGTTTCTCTGCCTTCTCAGCAAGAAGAAGCTGCTTACGGTTACCGATGATGCGGCGTCTTCTCGGGTTGAATTCTGTGATAACGAATTCAATCTCCTGATCTGCATATTTGGAAAGGTCTTTCTCGTATGTGTCGGAAACGAGGCTTGCAGGAATGAATACTCTTGCTTCGTCTACGTTTACACAGAGTCCGCCGTCAAGTACCTGAGTTACAGGAGCTTTTAATACTTCCTGATTCTCAAATGCTTCTTCAAGACGTTTGTTGCCTTTCTCTGCTGCCAGTCTCTTGTAAGTAAGAGTTACCTGACCTTCTCCATCGTTTACTTTGAGAACTTTTGCTTCCATTGTGTCTCCAACGTGAACAGCATCTGTGAGTACAAGGCTTGCATCGTTAGAGTATTCGTTCTTTGTGATAATACCGTCTGCTTTATAACCGATATTCAGAATAATCTCATCTTCTTTAACATCGATGACAGTACCCTGTACAATCTCTCCATTTCTGATAGTCTTTACGGAATCTTCCAGCATTTGTTCAAAACTTAATTCTGACATGTTCTTGAACCTCCTCAATAATTTTGTTTGGGGTGGAAGCCCCTGCTGTAATACCTACATAACTACTGCATTGGAACATTTCAGAATCCAAGTCTACAGGTGTTTGTATATAGTAAGTATTTCCACATTCCTTTTTACATATTTCAAACAGCTTTTGAGTATTGGAACTGTGCCGGCCGCCTACGACCAGCATAGTGTCTACCTCTCCGGCTATGTTTTTTGCTTCTCTCTGCCGTTCTTCGGTAGCATTACAAATAGTGTTTAAAATATTGAGAATATTTAAAACATTATTATCATACCTCTTTTTGCAAAGAATTTCAACTAAATCTTTAAATTTGTTGTAATTAAATGTCGTCTGGGACACAATACTTATTTTTTTGCCTTTTGGGAGTACAAATGCTTCGGCTTCTTCTTTGTTTCCGATCACCGTGTAAGGACCCTGGCACCATCCGCAGATGCCCTGTACTTCGGGGTGGTCTTTGTCGCCGATGATGATGATGTGGTTTCCTGCAAGGCTTTCTTTTTCCACAATCCTGTGGATTTTCAGAACGAAGGGGCAGGTCACATCTACATAAGAGATGTTTTTTTCTTTCAGCTTATCGTAGATGGCTTTGCCTACACCGTGAGAGCGGATGACTACTGTTCCGTTCTGCAGGGTATCATCCGGGAAATCCAGGTCTGCTTCTGTGATAACATGGACGCCACGGGCTTCCAGATCCGCTACTACGCCTTCATTGTGGATGATCGGACCCAGAGTGAAGATTGGTTTCTGTTCTGTGTCGATCAGCTCGTAGACTTTGTCCACTGCTCGTTTGACGCCGAAGCAGAAGCCTGCTGTCTCTGCTACTTTAACTTTCATAAATAAATCCTTTCCTTACCCGTAAAAGAATGTTTGCTGTATAGCATGGGAAGTTTACAGTTACAGATGAGTATATCTTGTCTGTAAAGGGTGCTGTCAACCACCCTATGATGCAGCACCACTTTAGGTGATAGGTAATTGACGGGCAAATAGCGTAGTCTGAAACAGATAATCTGTCCGCCTGACCGTTATTTCTGTATCTTCTTATTATACACATCAAGAATAGCATCTACAACCTGATCAATTCCCATTTCCGAGGAATCTACGAGCACTGCGTCGTCTGCCTGTTTCAGAGGGGAGATTTCGCGGTTCATGTCGCGTTCGTCGCGCTCGATGATGTCTTTTCGGATCTGGTCCAGGTCGAAGGATTCTCCCTTCTGTTCATATTCCAGTGCTCTTCTTTTTGCTCTGGTGTCTGCGCTTGCTGTGAGGTAGATTTTTACTTCTGCGTTTGGAAGGATGGTTGTACCGATATCTCTGCCATCCATGACTACGTCGTTTTTCTCTGCCAGAGTTCTCTGAAGCTTCAGAAGATGAGCTCTGACTTTCGGGTTTGCAGAACTTTTGGATGCCATGTTTCCTACCTGTTCGGTGCGGATCATAGCATTTACGTTCTCTCCGTTGAGGATGACAATCTGTTCTCCGTTTTTGTATTCGATGGAGATGTCAGCGCCGGAACATACGGCTTCGATCTCTTCCTGATTTTCTCCGTTTACGCCATGGTTCAGAAGATATAAAGCCATTGCCCTGTACATGGCTCCTGTATCTACGTAAATAAATGATAATTCTTTTGCTACTTTCTTTGCGATGGTGCTCTTTCCTGCTCCTGCAGGTCCGTCGATGGCTATGTTACATCCCATTTTCACGGTTCCTCCTGTTTCTATTATTCAAACAGATTTTCTCTGTTTTATTATTGATTGATGTTTATTAATCGTTAGATAATGTATAGTCGAATCATATCATAGATATAATCCACTTACAAGGTGCTCATCATTTGTTTGTTTCTATAATAAACAGCTTACTGTATAGCCTGTGCTGCCAGATATGCGGTTGACCATGCTATCTGCAGATTGTATCCGCCTGTCACTGCATCCAGATCCAGCACTTCACCTGCGAAGTAGAGGCCTGAAATTTTCTTTGATTCCATTGTTCCGGGGTTGATCTCCTTGACAGAGACGCCGCCTCTGGTGATAATGGCTTCCTTGAATTCGCCCATTCCTGTGATCGTGAATGGGAAGGCTTTGATAAGATCTATGAAGTGCTGACGTTCTTCCCTGGAGATATCGTGGATCTTTTTCTCTGCAGGAATACCCCCCAGCTCTATCATTACAGGTGTCAGAGATGATGGGAAAAGTACTCCAATCACGTTCTTGAACTGTTTGTTAGGTCCTGCCTCGAATTCACGCAGAATTCTGGCATCCAGCTGCTCCTTTGTGAGTGCAGGCTTCAGATCCAGATATGCGGACAGCTCGCCGTTTGGTGCTTTTGCCAGTTTTGCACCGATGTGGGCACTGGCAGAGAGGATCATTGGACCTGTAACTCCGAAATGGGTGAACATCATCTCTCCGAAATCCTCGTAAAGTACTTTCTTTCCATTCTTTATGGTAAGTCCTGTATTCTTAAGGGAAAGTCCCTGAAGCTTAGGGATATAGTCTTCTTTTGTCTTTAATGGCACAAGGGAGGGAGCAATGTCCGTGACTTTCAGTCCCAGTTCTCTTGCGAAACGATATCCGTCACCTGTGGAACCGGTACTCTGATAAGAGAATCCACCTGTGGCTACGATGACTGCATCGCCTTCTATGAAGGTACCATCTGTAAGTATAACTCCTGTGATCTTCTCCTGCTGTATGTCAGATGATTTTTTTCCTTTTCTGTTTTTTCCTGCATCAGATCCTGATTCTGTTAATGCGGCTTCTGATTCAAGGGTATTTACGGAATCTGTTACAGATTCCGTTATAGGTTTCTTTACAATTTCCTGTACAGCAGTGTGAAGATGAATCTTTGCTCCTGCTTTCTTCAGCTCACGCTCCAGAGCGCGGATGATGTCTGAAGAATGGTCAGACTGTGGGAATACTCTGTTTCCACGCTCTACCTTCAGAGGGACACCTGCTTTCTCAAAGAACTCCATTACATCCTGAGGGGTAAATGAATAGAAACTGCTGTAGAGGAACTTGGGATTGCTCATCATTGCAGGAAAGAGTTCTTCTGTGTCGCAGGCATTTGTCACATTGCATCTGCCTTTTCCTGTGATGAAGACTTTCTTTCCCAGTTTCTCGTTCTTCTCTAATATATGAACTTCATGATGGTTACGGGCTGCAAAAACCCCTGCCATCATTCCGGCGGCTCCGCCGCCGATTATTATAACTTTGCTCATGGAATATTCTCCTGTATTTATTTTACCCTGCAGATTGTCTATTTCATCATGGTTCCACGTCTCCGCTTCGCTACGATCAATATAGATATGTACCACTGGCAGCATATACCCATTGACACATTATATTCCCGGGTATCATATTCTTCCATAATAACGCAAAGGAGCCTGCTTACGCAAGCTCCTTTTTTCGTTTGGACATATTTAATTACGGATCAATTATACAGGATATGCTCCGTTCTTTTTGTCAGCTGCTTTCTCGTCAACTTTTGTTTTCTGAGCCTGACGGTATTTGAAGAAGTCCATAGCTACCTGTGGGAACAGTGCGTATGTTAATACGTCTTCATCCTGTTCCTTGTACTGAGCCATTTCGCTCTCAAGTTTCTCAAGCTCGTTGTCAAGAAGGTCTGCAGGACGGCATGTGATCGGTTTCTCATCGCCGATGCACTTCTTCTGTACTTCCGGATTAAACGGTTTTACAGTTGCGCCGTATTTTCCTAACAGGATATCTTTTGTTTCTTTTGTAACCATTTTGTATCTCTCGCCCATAAGTACGTTGAATACAGCCTGTGTACCAACGATCTGTGAAGACGGAGTAACAAGCGGCGGTTCACCAAGGTCTTTACGTACACGCGGAACTTCCTCGAGAACATCGTAGAATTTGTCTTCTGCGTGCTGTTCTTTCAGCTGGGAAGTCAGGTTGGAGAGCATACCGCCCGGTACCTGATACAGTAAAGTCTTGATGTTAACACCAAGGTTCTTCGGATTGAGCAGTCCGCTGTCAAGAGCTTCGTCACGGATCGGACGGAAGTAGTCAGCGATCTCGGAGAGAAGCTTCTGATCAAATCCTGTGTCGTATGGTGTATCTTTGAATGTCTCAACCATAACCTCTGTTGCAGGCTGGGATGTTCCCAGTGCAAATGGAGACATTGCTGTATCGATGATATCCACACCTGCTTCTACTGCTTTTAAGTAAGTCATGGAAGCTACACCTGAGGTGTAATGTGTATGAAGGTCGATCGGGATCTTAACTGTTTCTTTTAATGCTGTAACAAGCTCTGTAGCTTTGTTTGGAAGAAGAAGACCTGCCATATCTTTGATACAGATGGAATCAGCGCCCATATCTTCGATACGTTTTGCAATGTCTGTCCAGTATTCCATTGTGTAAGCATCTCCTAATGTATAGGAAAGAGCTACCTGTGCATGAGCCTTCTCTTTGTTTGCAGCGCTTACAGCTGTCTGCAGGTTACGAAGGTCATTGAGGCAGTCAAAAATACGGATGATGTCGATTCCGTTTGCAGCAGATTTCTGTACGAAGTATTCTACAACGTCATCTGCGTATGGACGGTATCCAAGGATGTTCTGTCCACGGAAAAGCATCTGAAGTTTTGTGTTTTTGAAGCCGTCACGTAATTTACGAAGTCTTTCCCATGGATCTTCGTGAAGGAAACGAAGGGATGCATCGAATGTTGCACCGCCCCAGCACTCTACTGCGTGATAGCCGACTTTGTCAAGTTTATCTACGATCGGAAGCATCTGTTCTGTGGTCATACGTGTTGCGATCTGGGACTGATGAGCATCACGGAGAATGGTTTCCACAATTTTAACAGGTTTTTTCTCTAATTCTGCCATTATTAAATCTCCTTTATAGTTCTGTTTAATCGGATATTCGCAATCCGCTTCGCTACTTGCTCATAACCAAATAGCTGCTCCGCAGCTTATCAGAAGGAGTTGCACTCCTCCTGATACAAGCAAGATAGCTTGCTTGATTTGGTTATACTCCGAAAATAGCCATGAATGTTCCGGCTGCTACGGCTGTACCGATAACACCGGCAACGTTCGGGCCCATTGCGTGCATCAGAAGGAAGTTTGTAGGATCTGCCTCTGCACCCACTTTCTGGGATACACGGGCTGCCATAGGTACTGCGGATACACCTGCGGAACCGATCAGCGGGTTGATCTTTCCATGAGTCAGTTTGCAGAGCAGTTTACCAAGCATACATCCGCCGAATGTACCGATTGCGAATGCAACAAGACCTAAAACTACGATCTTCAGAGTATCTGCGTTTAAGAATGCTTCTGCACTTGTGGAAGCACCTACGGATGTACCCAGAAGGATAACTACGATATACATCAGGGCATTGGAAGCTGTTTCTGTCAGCTGTTTTACAACACCGCACTCTCTGAACAGGTTACCAAGCATGAGCATACCAACCAGCGGAGCTGTTGTAGGCAGAATCAGGCAGACAACGATTGTGATAACGATCGGGAACAGGATCTTCTCCAGTTTGGAAACCGGGCGAAGCTGATCCATTTTGATCTTACGTTCTTTCTCTGTTGTGCAGAGTTTCATGATAGGCGGCTGGATGATCGGAACCAGTGACATATAGGAATATGCTGCCACTGCAATCGGTCCCATCAGTGCAGACTGTCCAAGTTTACCTGCAAGGAAAATGGAAGTCGGACCGTCAGCACCACCGATGATGGAGATAGCTGCTGCTGCTTTTCCGTTGAATCCAAGAAAGATTGCAAGGAAGTAAGCTGCATAGATACCAAGCTGTGCCGCAGCACCCATCAGGAAGCTAATCGGGTTTGCAATAAGCGGGCCGAAGTCTGTCATGGCACCTACACCCATGAAGATCAGGGATGGTAAGATACTCCACTCATCAAGGATGTAGAAATAATGAAGAAGTCCACCTACACCATTGGACATATCTTCCGGGTTTGCCATAATGTCCGGATAGATATTTACAAGCAGCATACCGAATGCGATAGGAACAAGCAGAAGCGGCTCGAATCCCTTCTTGATAGCAAGGTAAAGGAATACGCAGGCTACTGCGATCATCAGGTAATTGCCCCATGTCAGATTGAAGAATGCTGTCTGATGAATCAGGTTGGACAATGTTTCTGTTACATAAGACATTTGACTACCTCCCGTCTTAGTTCATTGTTGCTAAAGTATCTCCGTTTTCTACAGAGGCACCTTCTGCAACATCAATGCTTGCGATAGTACCGTCCTGAGGAGCTACTACAGGGATTTCCATTTTCATGGATTCAAGAATAACTACGCTGTCTCCGGCTTTTACTGCCTGTCCAACGCTTGCTGCTACTTTGACAACTTTACCAGGTACGGAAGCAGTTACTTTTACTGCGCCGGCGCCGGCTGCAGGAGCTGCTGCTTTCGGAGCTGCTGCAGGTGCAGCCTTAGGTGCTGCTTTCGGAGCTGCTGCAGGTGCGGATACGCTTCCTGTTTCTTCAACAGTTACTTCATATGCTGTACCGTTTACTGTAATTGTATAGCTTTTCATTTTAAAATCCTCCTAAATAAATAAATGACAATTATCTTCTATTTCTTTTTACTTTGCGGATAGAGCGAACGACGAATCCGTCTGTTGTAGTTCCCTCTGCTGCTGCGATTGCTGCTGCGATAACAGCTACCAGTTCTCCGTCATCTGCAAGGTTCTCTTCTGCCTGTGCAGGTGCTGCTGCGATTGCTGCTGCCTCTGCCTCTTTTGCAGTTTTGGCTGCTTTTGCTTCTGCTGCTTTCTTTGCTTCCGGATTCGGAATAAATCTGAACAGAGAAATCAGAAGGCTTAATAAAATCAGCATTACGAATACAGTTCCAATACCCATCAAAGTATTAAGACCTGCTCTCTGAAGAGTCTTGCCCATACCATACTGTACATCTACAGACATGGAAGTCGGTGTTCCCTGTGAGTCAAAGACATATACAAAGTTTGCATCTGCTTTCTCAAATTTAAGAGGAACAGTAACTGTGTACTGATCATCTTTGAAAATTACAGTAGTTTCACCATTGCTGTCCTTCTTTGCGCCAAGTTCATCCTTGGATGTCTGCCAGGACTGCATGGCACTTGTTGTAAAGTCATCTCCTGAACTCATGTAATTCTCGATTTCTTCATCTTTAAGCTGGACAATGGCATCTGTCAGTCCTTCTGCTGTAGTTACCAGTGTGGACTTAACAGTATCATCAACCTTATCTGCGGCAAATACCACAGAGGTGCTGCCGATCACCAGCGCAGCCATTACGAGAAATGTCATGAATACAGAAGTTATTTTTTTGATCATTTTCATATGCGTCACCCCGCTTAGACCGTTCCATGTTTCTTAGACGGACGATCTTCTCTCTTTGTGAACAGCATCTCAAATGCACCGATTACATATTTTCTTGTGTCAGCCGGGCTGATCACAGTGTCAACATAGCCTCTTGCTGCTGCGGAAGCAACACCATTCTGAAGCTCTCTGTACTGAGCAGCTTTTTCATTCAGTTCAGCAGCATCTGCATCTGCATACATGATCTTGGCTGCCAGGGAAGCATCCATCATACCGATCTCTGCGTTATCCCATGCATATACAAGGTCTGCACCGATAGATTTGCTGTTCATTGCCACGTAAGCTGTACCGTAAGCTTTGCCGATGATCACATTTACCTTCGGAACAGTTGCATCTGCGAATGCAGCTACCAGTTCACCTACGGATTTCGCCATCATCTTCTCGCTGCATAAGGTTGCCATGAAGCCTGTTGCGTTTGTAAGTGTAAGTACCGGAATATCAAAAGCGTCGCAGAATTTCACGAAATCTGCTGCTTTTCTTGCGCCTCTTGCAGAGATGCTTCCGTCAAATGTTTCTGTTTTCTTGCCTTCTGCGTCATATACTTCGCTTCTGTTTGCAACAGCACCTACTGTAGCGCCGTTTAAACGGATAAAGCCTGTAACCATGTCTTTTGCATAGTCTGCTTTTGTCTCGAAGAATTCACCGTTGTCAGCGATCTGGGAAAGTGCGATTGCTGTGTCACCTGCACAGTTTGCAAGATCTGCGCATACGCGGTTAAGATCATCTGTACACTCTGTGTAATTGTCTGTGTCTTCATTATTAGAAGGAAGAAGTGATACTAAGGAACGGATCTGGCCAAGAATCTCATCCTCTGTACCAACGCCATCGATCACACCTGTCTCTTTGCTCTGGAAATCAGCTGCTGCTGTGTCGCATTTGTCTGTGTTGTTTCCTTCCAGTGCGTTTGGTGTGTTGACGAACATTTTTCCTTTTTTGGATTCCATGAATGTGAAATCTGTCAGGGACGGGATAACTGCCATACCACCGCCGCATGTTCCGAAGATTGCTGTAATCTGCGGGATCACACCGGATGCCAGTGTCTGTTTCAGATAGATCTGTCCGAAAGCTTCCAGTGCGTCTGTTGCTTCCTGAAGACGGATACCTGCACAGTCAACAAGTCCGATAACCGGAGCGCCTGTTTTCATGGCAAGATCATAAAGTCTTGTGATCTTCTTTGCATGCATTTCACCAACAGTACCGTTTAATACAGATGCATCCTGGCTGTATACATAAACCAGTTTGTCATCGATCACACCATATCCGGTGATAACACCGTCAGATGGTGCCTTGTTTGCAGTCATGTTGAAATCTGTGGATCTGGCTGTTACACCCTGTCCGATTTCGACAAAACTGTTTGCGTCAAGCAAAGAAGTAATTCTTGTGCCTGCTAAGCTTTGTGTTGCATTACTCATTCTTGTTTGCCCTCCATCTTTATGAGAATATTTAAAAGTTAACCCAAAAATTTAGCCGATTTTAATTTTACCTTTTCCGGCAGAAAATTTCAACATTTATTTGTCATTTTCGTTAAAAATATAGCAGAAAAATTTGTCAGGTTTCTCCAAATTTTGTTTTTTTGAGCATTTCTTCCTATTTAATAGAGGGTATTACGGTTATTTTGTATTGTCCTGTATTTCACCCTCTCCTGTAAGCCGGTGTGTCGACAAATTAATTTCTCGAACAAGCCGTCTGAATTTTTTATTTCTATCCTGCAAGACTGTTTCAAGAATCAACTTGTCGGCACACCAGAGCGTGTTTGAGGTAACTATACCACTCACTTGTCTGCGAATCCGACTGCACAGGTATAAAAGTCTCAGCGCAGCTCGGTGAAAAAATACTATAGCCATACGGGTTCAACAGGATTTTCCCATGATGTGGATGCAGTTACGAATGCTTTCATTCAGTACGCGGACAGTGCACGGAAAACCATAGATGTTTTTTATTATATAGCACGAATTATCAATTAGATTTATGGATTATCCCGTTATATAATTAACACATCAAAGAAATTCAGGCCACAGCTTAAGCACTGAACAATTATAGATCCAACAGAAAATTTCAGGAGGAAAGACGTAATGAAAAGCAATTACCAGCATATTTTCACACCACTCACAGTAAAAAATATGACTATCAAAAACCGTATCGTTATGATGCCTATGGGAACCAATTACGGGGAACAGAACGGCGAAATGAGTTTTCTTCACATTAATTATTATAAAGAGCGTGCCAAAGGCGGCACAGGTCTGATCATCGTAGAGAATGCAAGCGTAGATTCTCCGCAGGGTTCCAACGGAACTACTCAACTTCGTATTGACCACGACAACTATCTGCCGCGTCTGTACAAATTCTGTGAAGAGATCCACAAATATGGTACCTGTATTGCGATCCAGATCAACCACGCAGGTGCTTCCGCTGTTTCCGCACGTACAAATATGCAGCCGGTTTCCGCATCTGATGTTCCGTCCAAAGAAGGCGGAGAAATCCCGCGTCCGTTATCAGTGGAAGAAATCCATCACATTGTAAAGAAATACGGCGAGGCTGCAAAGAGAGCCCAGGCTGCAGGTTTTGACGCAGTAGAAATCCATGCGGGACATTCCTATCTGATCAGCCAGTTCCTCTCTCCTCTTACAAACAAACGTACAGATGAGTTCGGCGGATCTGTGGAAAACAGAACACATTTCTGCCGTATGGTCATTGAAGAAGTAAGAAAACAGGTCGGACCTTTCTTCCCGATCATGCTCCGTCTCAGCGCAGATGAGCTGATGGAAGGCGGCAACACTCTTGAGGATACTCTTTAATATCTGGAATATATGCAGGATGAAGTTGATATCTTGGAGGTTTCCTTCGGTTTAAACGGTTCTATCCAGTATCAGATCGATGCCAACTACATGAAAGACGGATGGCGTTCCTATATGCCTAAAGCTGTCAGAGAGAAATTCGGCAAACCATGTATCTCCATGGGAAATATCCGTAACCCGAAGGTTGCCGAGCAGATCCTCGCTGACGGCGGCGCAGACCTGATCGGTATGGGACGTGGTCTTATCGCAGAACCTGCATGGGTAAACAAAGTAGCTACAGGCAGAGAATGTGATCTTCGCAAATGTATCTCCTGTAACATCGGATGTGCAGGAAACAGAATCGGCTTTAACCGTCCGATCCGCTGTACTGTAAACCCGGCTGTTCTGGAAGGTGATGTTTATAAGAATCAGAAAGTGAACAAAAACCGTAACGTTGTAGTAATCGGAGGCGGTACTGCCGGACTGGAAGCTGCCTGTACAGCCGCAGAAGTAGGCTGTAATACCTTCCTTCTGGAAAAGGGTGAAACTCTTGGTGGTCTTGCTTCTGTGATCTCTAAGATCCCTGCAAAGAAGCGTCTGGCTGATTTCCCGAACTATCTGATCCACAGAGCAGAGCAGCTTGAGAATCTTTATATCTTCACAAACACAGAAGGAACACCGGAAAATATCCGCAAGTTCCATCCGAACCTGATCGTAAGCTCCACAGGTTCCGCACCACTGCTTCCTCCGATCAGGGGACTTCACGACCGCATTGACAAAGAAGGCAGCAAGGTTGCTTCTATCCTGGGAATGATCAATCACATCAATGACTATCCGGAAGATATGACAGGCAAGAAGGTTGTTGTTGTGGGCGGCGGTGCTGTTGGTCTTGATGTTGTGGAATTCTTTGCAGCAAGAAATGCTGAGATTTCTATTGTGGAGATGATGGATCAGATCGGACGTGACCTGGATCCTGTTACAAAGAATGACATGAAGGACCAGATGAAGAAACATCATGTGGCCCAGCTTACAAAGACAGCTCTTCAGGAAGTAAAAGACAGCTCTTTCCTTGTAAAAGATGCAGAAGGTGAACGTGAGCTTCCATTTGACTACGGATTCGTATGTCTTGGTATGAGAGCTCAGGGACAGCTTTTCGCAGAGCTTTCCGATGCTTTTGTTTCTGATGATGTTGAGATTCTGAACATCGGAGACAGCAAACGTGCAAGAAGAATCATCGACGGAACTCTGGAAGGAAGAAATATCCTTAATACACTGACTCAGATGGGATACCTTCAATAAAAACCTTTACAACAAAATACGAAAGGGGATATTATAATGGCTGAAAGAATTACCGGACATACTGAATTAATCGGTCTGATGGCTTACCCGATCCGTCACTCCAGCTCTCCTGCAATGCAGAATGAGGCTTTTGCAAAACTCGGGTATGACTACGCTTACCTTGCTTTCGAGGTTGGCGCAGATGAGATTGAGGATGCAGTAAAAGCAATCCGTACTCTGAAAATGAGAGGATCCAATGTTTCCATGCCAAACAAAACTCTGGTTGGAAAATACCTGGACGAGCTTTCTCCTGCAGCAGAATTATGCGGTGCTGTTAATACAATCGTAAACGACAACGGTCATCTTACAGGTCATATCACTGACGGTATTGGATTTATGTCTGCCCTGAAAGATAATGATATTGATGTGATCGGAAAGAAAATGACTATCGTCGGTGCAGGCGGTGCTGCCACTGCTATCGAGATCCAGGCTGCTTTGGACGGCGTTGCCGAGATCACAATCTTTAACCGTAAGGATGAATTCTGGGATCGTGCAGTATCCACAGTAGAGAAGATCAACACAAAGACATCCTGCCATGCAGTTCTTTATGATCTGGCAGATCTTGATAAACTGAAAGCTGAAATGGATGACAGCTACATTTTCGTCAATGCTACAGGTGTGGGAATGAAACCACTGGAAGGCCAGTCCGTTGTTCCGGACAAGTCTTACTTCCGTCCTGAGCTGATCGTTATTGATGTTCCTTACTCTCCTCTGGAAACAAAAATGCGTTCCATGGCCAAGGAAGTTGGATGTAAGACAATGAATGGTCTGGGAATGATGTTATTCCAGGGTTCCGCTGCATTTGAGTTATGGACAGGCGAACCAATGCCTATCGAACATATGAAAGAGATTCTTCACATCTCCTATGATGACTGATACCCCGGTTATTCTTAATATGATAAGAAATATGAGGATAAGAAAATGAACACTGTTCAGGTAAAAAACACTGTGATCGGTGAAGGCAGACC
>ENA-OQKF01000164-OQKF01000164.1-human-gut-metagenome-genome-assembly--contig:-NODE-164-length-53193-cov-3.683526_pt1 | contig 53193 bp, 55 predicted proteins | sample MGYA00242617_ERZ504784 | MGnify/ENA primary metagenome ERZ504784 (study PRJEB26092, sample SAMD00036364) | human gut metagenome | host: Homo sapiens | study: EMG produced TPA metagenomics assembly of... | reverse complement strand
TGCACTGTGCAAGGTCATCAGCACAACATAATCGCTTTCTTCATCCAAGCTGTCAATATCTGCCACCAGCGCCACTTCCTCTAAAAATCCGGAAAGTGTCGGAAGCTCCTCCTCACAGGATTCTTCATATGCAGCGATTTTATTCAGAAATTCATCGATATTCTGGAGACGTACTTCTGCCTCCTCTTCTCCTTCTGCCTTCAGTTCTTCCACATACCCGGTTTCCGTAAGGATTTCTTTCATCAGTTCTGTAATCGAAAGATGTTCTGCTTCTTTCCGGAAATATTCGATCATCGCCGCAAAAGATTCTAGTTTGGAAATACTTCTTCCCAATCCCGGAACAAGATCGGCAGAACACAGTGCTTCGTAGAAACTGATTCCTCTCTGCTGCGCCGCCTCCGTAATGCGATTGACTGTTGTAAGACCAATTCCTCTCTTCGGAACATTGATGATCCTCCTCACTGCAAGATCGTCTTTTCCATTATCAATCGTTTTTAAATATGCAAGCAGATCTTTGATTTCCTTTCTCGCATAGAAATTGACTCCGCCGACAATCTTGTATGGAATATTGGCTGTGATCATTTTCTCCTCAAACAGACGGGATTGTGCATTTGTACGGTACAAAACTGCATGATCACAGTAAGCTGCTTTTCCATTATCTACGCGTTCTCTGATATCTCCTACAATATATTCAGCTTCATCGTAGGCGGTGTCAAATTGGCGAAACTGGATTTTTTCCCCTTCTCCATTTTCCGTCCAAAGTGATTTCGCCTTTCTTCCTACATTGTTTTTGATCACCGCATTTGCCGCATCGAGGATTGTGCTCGTCGAACGGTAATTCTGCTCAAGTTTGATCACTTTTGTATGTTCAAATTCTTTTTCAAAGCTTAAAATATTCTGGATGTTTGCCCCGCGGAATTTATAGATCGATTGATCATCATCTCCGACTACACACAGATTTTTATATTTTGCCGCAAGAAGGCTGATCAACTTAAACTGCACGGTATTGGTATCCTGATACTCATCTACCATAATATAGCGGAAGCGGTCTTGATAATATTCTAATATTTCCGGCTGTGTCTGGAACAGCTGTACAGTCTTTACTAAAAGATCATCAAAATCCAGTGCATTGTTTGCCTTCAGCTGCCTCTCATACTCTTTGTAAGCCTCAGCAATCTTCTTCTTGCTGAAATCTCCATATGCATTCAATTCATATTCTTCCGGTGTGATCATCTCATCCTTTGCCGAGGAAATCGCACTTAAGATCGTACGTTCCCGATATGTTTTTGTATCAATCTGAAGCAGTTTGCATACATCTTTCATCAAAGTCTTCTGATCATCGCTGTCATAGATCGTAAAGTTATTGTCATATCCAAGCCGGTCAATATGCCTGCGCAGAATCCGCACGCAAGTAGAATGAAACGTACTTACCCAGATACTTTCTGAGCCAAATCCTACGATATCATCTACACGCTCCCGCATCTCGCCTGCCGCCTTGTTTGTGAACGTGATCGCAAGAATATTCCACGGATTGATTCCTTTCTCCTCAATCAGGTATGCAATACGGTGCGTCAGCACCCTTGTTTTCCCAGAGCCAGCTCCTGCCAGTATAAGAAGCGGTCCCTCCGTGTGAAAGACCGCCTCCCGCTGCTCTGCATTTAATGTATCATATATACTCATAGTTTTTTTGACTCCTTATCCCTTACTGCTTATCCTATTATACCAAACTCTCCGCGAAACGCAATGCCGGAAATCTCTTATCGCTCCTCCCCGTTCCGATCAAATTTCTTCTTCAGCGCTCTCTCTACCGGAATGATCGTCACAAGCAGAACTGCACACTGTCCCATACAAAGTACGATCGATGTCGTATTAAATATCTCTTCTCCTGCGAGATAAGAGAGTATAGTCGCAAAGGCTGTGACCAGAGTCACACCCCAGCCAATCCGCCAGCAGATTTTTCCCCAGTAGGCATTGGCGAATTTCCAGGTCTTTTCATTTTTCATTGACATCGATGTACGATAGCCGCAAAGTGCGTTCACATCCTTTGGAAAATGAATTCCTTTGAACAAATAGCCTAAAACAAGCATTGTCACAGGTATAAGCATGTTACAGATAAATAAAAACCAAAATTCTGCCATATGTGATCACCTCTCTGAAAATATTTTTAATTTTTCATATAGTTCTTTTGTCCTCTCCGGTGTCTTGTCATTGACAACGATTGTTTTGTCTTCTGTATCGATCACAACATATTCTCTGCATGCGTTGTAACTGTACAGACGATAATTTCCAAATCGCTTATTTCGGAACTGCCCTGCCTGAATCCTCACAGAACCATTTCCATTCGTCCGCCTTCCAAGATCCAGTTCTTTTTCGTAATCCACAGAGAGAATTTCCTCCTGCTCCAACGTATATCCAGGAACAAGAAATCCTGACAGACGAATTTTATCCTCTTCAAATTCTATGTTAACAGAACCTGCAAACATTGGTACCCCCGTCAAAACTGCTAAGATTATCAGGATGATCAAAGAATACCGTCTTCCATTCCTTCTTTCTTTTGCAATTTTTTCTTTCTCTGTCTCAGACATTTCTTCTGTTTCTACATAACAGTTATTTATCATCAGCAGAATATAGCCGATTCCAACAAACATAAGGATCATACATATTGTCAGAAAAACCGGAGTCATATCTTCCTTTGCAAAATTAAGAAACAGAAGGCTTGCTGTGATGATTGTCCATCCCTTCGCCATTGTTCTATTCAGCTTTTTCTCATCATATTTTTTCTTTTCCTCTGCGCTCGCTGTGTTATAGCCTGCGATGAGCCATCCTCCTTTTCCCGTCCAGAAAAGAACTCCCATCACCGCAAAAACAGCGAAAATAATCCATCCCAACATAACCATTCTTTCCTTCCCTTATTTAATGTAAAAACCTTCCACCTTCATCGTTTGAGTGAACTACCCACAAGCTAAAGCGAATGGGCTTCATGGGAACAGCACTCTAACGAGTGCTTCAACCACGCCAAACGGCGTAATTACCATGCGAGCAAGGCTGAACCAGCCTCTCTAATATTAATGGCTGCATTATGGTCTCGGTCGGCAATTTCTGTACCACAATGAGGACAGAACCATGAACGGTCTGTCAGTTTGAGTTCTTCATGCACTTTTCCGCAAAATCGACAGGTTTTGGAACTAGGATACCATTTATCGATTTTGATGAACTGTTTTCCCTGTTCTTCCAGTTTGTATTTTAGAAAATTGCGGAACATGCCAAAACCATTATCCTGCAGGTTTTTGGCCAATTTGAGTCCCTGGCTCATGGCACGCAGATCTATATCTTCCACCATGATGGCATCGTATTCCTGTGCCAAACGATAGCTTGTCTTATGTAGCCAGTCTTTGCGCTGGTTTGCTACTTTGAGCTGCAGTTTTTGTACTTTGACTTTTTGCTTTTTCCAACGATTTGAACCGAACACCCTTCTGGAAAGTTTTCTCTGTTCTTTTGCCAGTTTTTCTTCAGCTTTCTGGTAGTAGTGAGGGTAGTTGGCTTTCCTTCCTTCACTATCTGCATAGAAATCCTGTTGGGCATAATCCAGTCCTAAACATTTCTTAGATGGAGTTGGTTTCATATCAATCGTATATTCCACGCATAAGGATACATGGAAATTTCCTCTGTAATCCATGCGGATGGTAGCGTTTTTGATAATCGCATCCTTTGGAAGAGGACGGTGTTGTTTCACCTTAATGGATGTTTTGAGTTTCGGAATCGTAAGCATTCCATTCTCTAATCGAATATAATGCCAGTCGTTTTCTTTCCCTGCCTGATTGTTGGTCGTATAGGAAAAATCATTATTTTTACGGCTTTTGAAACGAGGCATTCCTTTGAGGTCACGAAATGTTGGCTCAATGCTAAGTGTACGTTTCCGTTTCAGACTGCGTTTCGTATAAGATTTTTTGTCATATTCATCATTGAACTTCTTGATTGCATTCTTGAAGTGAATCTGAACATTACATAACGCCAAGCTATCTACTTCTTTTAGGTAAGGGAATACTTTCTTCATAAATGCCGGAGAATCCAATGGAATCTCCTTTGCTTTGATAAAACCATTCTCGTAACCAATAGAATCCAGATAGGTGTACAAGGTATCGACATAATGATTATACAGCTTACGGGCACAACCAAACGACTTCAGGAAAAATTCCTTCTGAAGCTCTGTAGGGACAATCTTGAATTGATAGCCTTTGTTAATGATTGTTTCCATAGCTGTTTCCTTTCATTATGATTCGTCTTTTACAATGGTGATTCGTTTGCCGTCAAAGGAAATCCGGGGTTCTCGTTCTTCTGGAGAAACTCCCATTTCCTGCACCCATTTAGAATGAAAGCTAAGACGGTAGTTTTTCGCATTTTTGCTGGCGTTCCCAGATATCATCACCTGATTCATCCTCTGCTATAATGTCTTCTCCATCAATATCGCTTAGTTCTCCCAAGTTTGTATCAGAAAACGCTGTTTCTGCTTACTTCTTCAAGCGAAGTAGCTTCTACTTCTGCGACATATCTTCCTTTTACTTTGTAAGTTATATAATATTTCATCCCATTTCCGCTCTCTAAATCAAAATTTAGTTCTTTATCTGTTATAAGTATAATAACATATTGTGGCGAATAGCCAAGAAGATTTTACCAATTATCCTTGGTTTTCGATATATTCTTTCAAGACTTTTTCACTGACATTGCCAATAGAACAGGCAAAGTAGCCGTCTGTCCAAAAAGTTCGCTCTTTCCAAAAACACTTTTGAAGGTAGGACGGATGGGTTCTCCAAATATGATGAGTCGTGTCTCTGACAGATTTCATGGGAGAATTGCTTGATATGGGAGGAAATACTTTTAGAGTATAATAATTTCTTACGATACTTACAGACGAAGATAATGTGATACTAGAGCAGATATTTACTGCGTCCCTTGGAGCTCCAGTTGGATTTCGTGATTTGCTGCATGTGGTACTACCTTCCTTTCATGGAAGAGTATAACATAGTTTACGCGTCTTAGGACGCTTCATTTCTTGGGTTATCCATCCCATAAACTAAAGCGAATGGGATTTTCGCCCGATTATTTAAATGCACCCTGCAAGGAATTTATTCAGCAATGACCGAAATTCTGTTGATTTTTTCTGAGAAAGCGGGATCAGACTGCCATCCATCATCCGGATATCATACCCTTTCACCGCTTTGACATAAAAAAGATTTACCACAAAACTTTTATGAGGCACTGCAAAATCGTATCCTTTCATCCGCTCAGCAATCTCTCGGATCCCTCCGCGAATGATCAGATTTTCCTTTTTTGTCTTTACATACACCCGGCGTTCCCGGTATTCAAAATAGTAAATATCATTGATTCTTACAAGTTCTGACCCATCCTTTGTCTCAAATCGAATACTGATCTCATCTTCTTTTTTCCTCTTCTGATAATAGGAAATCGCCTCCTGCAGCTGTGCTTTTACCTGCTCCTGGCTCACCGGTTTCAAGAGATAGGCAAATGCATGAACCGCAAAAGCGTAATGCACATATTCCGCATAACTTGTCACATAGATAATTTTTACATTCTTGTCCTTTTCCCTAAGAATCTTCGCCGTCTCAATGCCATTCATCCCACCCATATCAATGTCAAGAAAAAGAATGTCATAGTCTGATCGGACTCCACTAATTTCTCACCGCTCTCATAGCAGTCTATCTCTTTTGAGATACCGGCTGATAAAATCATCTCTTTTAACCGCATGACGCTCTCTTTGTCATCATCACATACTGCAATCTTTGGCATCTCTTCTTCCCTTTCCTTTCTATCGCCATTATACGCTTTCCCCAAACTGTATTTCAAGCTTCCTGCCTGAAATACAGTTTTTCGTACCTATCATCCGGATTTGATCCAATAGTTTTCTTAAAACCACCTATATTTATGTTGCTTCCTCGTTTTCAATACTATATACTAAGACTATGAGGTGATGACATGACAATTAACACAGAAGATATCCTAAACAGTATTTTAGAAAGTATTTCAAGAATTGACTATGTAAAGGCAGATGAGATTCCAAATATCGACCTATATATGGATCAGGTCACAACTTTTATGAATGACCACATGAAATCCTCCAAGCGATATGAAGACGATAAGATTCTCACAAAAACAATGATCAACAACTATGCAAAGAATGAACTTCTCCCGCCTCCTCTGAAGAAAAAGTATTCTAAAGAGCATGTGATGGTTCTCATTTTTATCTATTATTTTAAAAATATTTTATCAATCAAAGATATTGAGACATTGCTCAAACCGATCACAGAGAACTACTTCCACACAGATAAGGAACTGTCGTTCACAGATCTCTACGAGGAGGTGTGCAGCCTTGAGAAATCCCGCATTGATCATCTGAAAGAAGATATTACAGAAATTTACCGCACTTCTTCTGAAACCTTTTCTGATGCGGATGAGGAGAATCGTGAATTTCTCCGTCTGTTTTCTTTTATCTGTACATTAAGTTTTGATGTATATGTCAAGAAACAGTTGATTGAGAAACTCGTTGACGCACTCCCGCCTTCCGATAACAGGAAACATAAAAAGTGATTTTTTTCTTTGCATTATAAAAAGGCAGCGTATTCCACGTTTGTGGTACGCTGCCTCTCTTTAAAATCTGATTGATTTTCTATCTCAAAATTAAGCTAATTTAGATTTTGCAACTTCTGCTAATGTAGCAAATCCCTGTGCATCATTGATTGCCATATCAGCTAAGATCTTTCTGTTCATCTCAACTCCAGCTAATTTTAAACCGTACATAAATTTGCTGTAAGATAATCCATTCATTCTTGCAGCTGCGTTGATACGAGCGATCCATAACTGTCTCATCTGACGTTTGCGCTCTTTTCTTCCTGCGTAAGAAGATGTGAGTGCTCTCATCACTGACTGTTTTGCAACTCTGTATTGTTTAGATCTGGCTCCTCTGTAACCTTTCGCCAGCTTTAATGTTCTATTGTGTTTTTTTCTAGCGTTCATTCCGCCTTTAATTCTTGCCATGTCTTTCTAATCCTCCTTCAATTCTTCAAATCTTATAAGTATGGTAAGATTTTCTTCATATTCTTAACATTAGTAGCATCTGTGATAGTTGCCTGTCTAAGATTTCTTTTTCTCTTTGTAGATTTCTTAGTTAAGATATGGCTCTTGTAAGCTTTATTTCTTTTTAATTTTCCTGTACCTGTTTTTTTGAAACGTTTTGCTGCTGCTCTACTTGTTTTTATTTTTGGCATGATGTTTTTCCTCCTTAAATGTAGATTATTTATTTTTAACGTTTTTCAGTTAAAACCATGCTGATACTTCTGCCTTCGAGTTTCGTTGGCTTCTCTACGACTGCAATATCCTTTAACATATCTGCAAAATCGTCTAAAATATGCTTACTTGTCTGCATATGTGCCATCTCTCTTCCGCGAAAACGTAATGTCACTTTGACTTTATTTCCTTTTTGAATAAATTTCTTTGCGTTATTTACTTTCGTATTCAAATCATTTGTATCAATATTAGGTGATAAACGCACTTCTTTGACATCCACCGTTTTTTGTTTCTTCTTTGCTTCTTTTTCTTTTCTTGTCAACTCATATTTGTATTTACCATAGTCGATAATCTTACAAACCGGTGGCTTTGCTGTTGGAGCTATCTTCACCAAGTCAAGCTCTGCTTCTGCTGCTAATTTCATAGCTTCTCTTGTTGACATGATTCCTAATTGTTCTCCATCTTCCCCGATCAGACGAATCTCCTTGTCTCTGATCTGCTCATTAATCATTAAATCGCTAATAGTCGTGCACCTCCATAAACTAATCTCTCATACTCTTTTAACGCAAAAAAAAGTGAATAGCTTCGACTATCCACACAATACAATCCTATAACTTTCTACATTTACGAAAGTGACAGTTCTTATATTAACCGAAGTCACCCGATTGTGCTACGGTGAGAGTGGATACTCTACTTTCTTTTTCGTTTTACACAAGATGTATCATACTACATTCTCCACAGACTGTCAACTACTTTTTTGAAACTTATTAGATTGTTTCCAAAACTCCTTCTATTTGTTCCAGGATATACCACTCTGTCCTGGGATATACCGCTCACATACAAAAACAGGATACCGTATGAGCAAAATATTTGCCCCTCAGCATCCCGTCTTTCTATTTTCTCTATCGTTTGTTTCCCATAAAACAGAGCGCTACAACTCCTGTCCCTGTATGAGAGCCGATAACTGTTCCGACGTAATTGATCAAAATATTGTGGATCCCAAACCGCTCTTCTACCAATTTTCCCACATATCTGGCATCTTCTATACAGTCTCCATGGCTGATCATGATCACATCGTTCTCTTCCTCATATCCCTTGATCTGCTCTGCCATCGCATCCACCAGAATATTCAATGATTTTTTACGCCCTCTGACCTTTCCGATCGGAACAAGCTTCCCATTTTCATCCATGTGGATGAACGGCTTGATATTGATCATAGACCCGACCACCGCTGACGTTCTGGAAAGTCTCCCTCCTCGATACAAATGATTCAGATCATCCACCGCAACATTATGGCAGATATGTAACTTGTTTTTCTCCACCCATGCTGCTACTTCCTGCAAAGTTTTGCCTTTTTCCTTCATGCATCTCGCTTTGTGATATAATAACCCTTCTCCAACCGATGCACAGAGGGAATCAATCACGCAAATTTCTGCCCCTTCATACATTTCCTTCAGTTCTTCTGCCGCGATCCTCGCGCTATTATAACTTCCACTCAACCCGGAAGAAAAAGCAATGTGGAGAATGTCTTTTCCTTCTTTCAATATTCCCTCGAACAACTCTCTCACCTGTTCTGGATTTGCCTGAGAAGTCGTCGGCATTGCCCCATTTCGCATTTTTTCATAAAAAACTGCCGGTTCCAGACCATTTAGATCCTCATAAGTCTCCCCTTCTATCTCATAGGAAAGCGAAACTGCCTGTACCTGATGTTCTCTTAAATATTCTTTCGGAAGATCGACTGTGCTGTCCGTTGTTATCACATATTCTCTCATAGATGGGCCTCCTATTGTTTTCTTTTCCCCATCATATCATTATTTCCGCAATTACGCAAAAACTTTCTTGTGATCGTCAAAAATAAGACACTCGTCACAAATACTGCAATAATATCCGCAATTGGTTCTGCATAGTAAATTCCGGACACTCCGAAATATTTCGGGAGAATGATTGCCAATGGCACGAGCAAAATCACCTTTCTCAAAAGTGCCGCAAACAGTGATAACTTTGCCTGCCCCAGTGCGATAAACGCGCACTGACATGCCATCTGGATCCCAAAAATCGTAATTCCAAAGAAATATACCGGCATGACACTTGCTGTCAGATCCACAAGTTCTTTTTTATCTGTAAACATTCTCGCGAAAATTTCCGGTCCAACAATCGCTGAAATCCCAAGGGTCATCGATGCCGCCAGACAGATAATAAGCATTCGCTTAAATGCGCCCATCACCCGGTCTCTCTTTCCTGCACCAAAATTATAGCTGATGATCGGCTGCACTCCCTGTGAAACACCCTGAATCGGAACAATGATCAACTGCATCACACTCATCAGAATGGACATCGTTCCAACATACAGATCTCCGCCATATTTCTGAAGCCCATTGTTCAATACAACCGTCACAAGGCTTTCTGTGCTCTGCATAATAAACGGGGAAATGCCGATTGCCGCAATTGCCCCTACAATCTTTTTGCTTAGTTTCAAATATTTTTTTCGGATACGGATAATGCTTTTCTTTGACACGAGGAATCTCACTACCCAAACTGCACTGACTGCCTGAGAAAGAATTGTGGCAAGCGCTGCACCTTTCACTCCCATATCAAATAAGAAAATAAAAATCGGATCCAACACAATATTAATAATTGCTCCAATCAAAACGGACAGCATTGCAACTTTTGCATTTCCCTGACCGCTGATAAATGTATTCAGCCCGATTGCAAGCTGTACAAACACTGTACCCACTAAATAAATCGTAATGTACTCCTGCGCATATGAGATGATGTTATCACTTGCTCCAAATGCATATAAAATTGGTGTTTTAAAAATCATAAAGAATGCAGTCAGCACAACTGAAAACAAGAGTAGAAGACTCGTACTGTTTCCAAGTATCTTTTCCGCTCCCTCATAATCTTTCTTTCCCAAATGAATAGAAGCAATCGGTGCCCCTCCCATTCCGGCGAATGCACTGAACGCCGAAATAATAGTAATGATCGGGAATGTGACCCCCACACCGGTAAGTGCCATATCTCCATGTCCCGCTATATGTCCGATATAAATTCTGTCTACGATGTTATAGAGAACGTTGATCAGCTGTGCTGCAACTGCCGGAAGCGCCATACTTACAATGAGTTTTCCAAGCTTCTCGGTCCCCAGTTTTTCATCTTTGCTTTGTTCCATTTCAACTTCTTCCTTTCTCTTTTTTCTCTGACATCCCTGCTACCAAAATTTTTGGACAAATAAATACTGATATTTCTGGGGCTTCAGAAATATCAGTTCTATCTGTCACTGTATTTTATTATAACAATCTTTTTCATGCGATTCAATTCTTTCGCTATATTTTATTTACTTTTCACATTTCACTTCTGGATTTCTTTGCCTTTCCTCGTCTGTATGGCAGCGTATTCCTTCTGCTGTCTTTCACCTGACTTGTCAATTTTTAGTTTTTACTGATTCTCAAATAACTTCTCCCCGACAGCGTCTTATTACAAACGATCGAAACAATTACGATCACACATCCTATAAGAAATCCGATCCAGTTAAACATTGCCGTCAGAACAAGAAGTAACAGTCTCATAAATTTTAACGCATATCCAAGTTCAAAATTAGGTTGTGTATAGTTTGCAACCGCGACAAACGCCATATACAGCATCACTTCAGAATTAAACCACCCGGAGCGCACTGAAAATTCTCCCATAACGATTCCTGCGATCACACTGAGCGGTGTACTCAGCATACTTGGTGTATTCATTGCCGCCAAGCGAAGTCCGTCAATAGCAAGTTCCAAAATGAGCAGCTGAAAAATCAGTGGAATATTCACTGTATCTTTGATCGCCACAAACGCAAACACTTCCGGAAGCCACTCAAGATTCTGCATAAATAGTAAAAACAATGGTGTAACAAACACTGTGGCAATTGTGATCAACGCACGTGACACTTTCAGATACACATTCGTAATAGTAGGAAAATAGTAATCATTTGCCTCTTCGATCATATCTAAAATTGACGTCGGTAGTATCATCGCTGATGGGGAGTTGTCTACAAGAATCACAACTTTTCCCTCCAGCAGACAAGACGCTGCTGTATCCGGCCTCTCTGTGAATTTAAATTTTGGAAACGGATTGAACCACTTCCGCTTAAACAGCGCTTCCGCAAGCGTCTGCTGCGTCATCCGCAGAGCATCTACATGAATTTTTTCCAATCTGCTGTTCAGATTTTTCAGCAGTTCTTGATTGACCCGGTCATCCATATAACAAATCGCCACATCGGTCCTTGAACTCTCTCCTATCTCTGTCATTTTCATGATCAGATGCGGATCGCGGATTCTTCTTCTCATAAGCGCCGTGTTAAAAACAATCGTCTCCACAAATCCATCTCTTGGGCCACGCAGAGATTTGTCATTGTACGGCTCATCCACTCCCCTGGCGGGATAAGTGCGGCAGTCAATCACAATACATGCTTCATAGCCATCTACAAAAAGGCAAGTAGTCCCCGATAACAAATTTTTGATGATCCCATCAAATTCAGAAAGTGTATCGACCTCTACATAAGGTACGAGCAACCTGGAAAACTCTGTAGCACTGTCTGGCATTTTTTCTTCTGTCACTGAAAAAAAAGAGGTCATGATCTTGAGCATTGTATCATCCTTTGTAAACCCGTCGATAAAGAAAAAGCTGCTTTTCTTTCCGCCGATCACAATATCTCTCTGTACAAGGTCAAAACTCTCTTTTACAGGCAGAACTTCATTCATATAAGCGACATTCTCCTCCAATGTCCCCATTATTTTTTTCTTATTCTCTTCCATGCAATCTTCCTCCTGCTTTTACCTGATTAGGATTGCCGGATTTTCTTCAAAATATTCTATTCGATTTTCTTTTCACAAACCGCGATTGCTCATACAAAATGCATTTTTACTCCATAAGCTGCAGTAATTTTTCTACAAAAAAGGATGAACGCTCTCTTTCGTCCATCCTTATCTCCATTACCAGCAACGTACAAATGTATGCGCCGCCCAGTCTACTGTTGAAATTTTTACTACATCTCCTTCTTCCGGTGCATGGATCATCTGACCATTTCCAATATAGATTCCCACATGCCATCCATAATATACAATATCTCCCGGAAGTGCCTCCGAAGCAGATACTTCCACTCCTGCCGCTCCCTGATCCCAGGAAACACGTGGAATAGAAATCCCTGCTGCCGCATGAGCCGCCTGTACCATACCGGAACAATCAAATCCTGCTGTTGTCGTTCCTCCCCATACATATGGGATTCCAATGAAACTATTTGCCGCACTTACAATCTGCTGTGCCGCACTCTGATTTTCTTCCGGGGTTTCCGGCTCTGCTGGTGTCTGTGGCTCACTCGGCGTCTCTGGTTCTGCCGGTGTCTGTGGCTCACTTGGTGTCTCCGGCTCTGCCGGTGTCTGTGGCTCACTTGGTGTCTCTGGTTCTGTCGGTGTCTGTGGCTCACTTGGTGTTTCCGGCTGTGCAGGTGTCTGCGGTTCACTCGGTGTCTCCGGCTCTACCGGTACTTGTTCTTGAACACTTCCATCTGGCTGTACAGGTGTTGTTTCTTCTTTTTCTGGATTATCCGTCTTCTCTGCCTTTCCTTCTGCCTGACGTTTTTTTGCCACCGCCTGAGCAGCTGCAAGTACTTGCTGTTCTTCTGCCTGCTTTGTCTGAATAGTCGTTGTCAACGTCTCCTTCTTTACATTCAGTTCTGTATTCATTTTCTCCAGAGATGCCTTATCCTTTTCCAATGTAGTCTTCAGATTCTCAATCTCTTTTTTCGTATCAACATATTCTTGAAGTTTATCTCGGTCATAAGTATAAACTGCCTGCACATATTCTGCCTTATTCAATGCGTCCCCGGCCGACTCCGCATTGATAAATTTCTCAAGTTCTGTATCTCCGGCTTCATACATGTATTTAATACGTAACTTCATATCTTCATACTGCTTTGCTGATTTTTCTTCCGCCTGCTGCAATTCTTTAGAAGCTTTCTGAAGCTCTTCTCCTTTTGCGATCAGTTTTGTCTCCAGATCTGCCATCTTTGCCATCACCTGTTCCAATTCACTTTGGAGATCTGACACAGAACTTTCTTTCGTCTGTTTTTCATTTTCCTTTACCGGAGCGGCAAATACAGGTGTTACTGCCATCGAACCGGCTAAAGTCACTGCCACAACTGTCTTCCCAATTCTCTTTCTCATACGTTTTCCTTTCTCTTTTGAATGATTTCCTGTTAATACACAAAAGAGGGTTGATAACTTCAACCCTCTCCTCTTCAACTATCAAGTAGCACATCGTGTTTCTACAAATATGCAGAACACTTTTGAAAGCTCTCTGATCCTTTTTTATTCTCTCTGATTACCAGCAGCGTCTAAACCATGGAGAGCCGTATACTGAAGATACTTTTACAACATCTCCCGGCTCTGGTGCATGAATCATCTGTCCACCGCCGATATAAATTCCTACATGATAACCATAACATACAATATCACCCGGAAGTGCCTCTGCCATACTTCCTACCGCCTGTCCACATGCACCCTGCGCTTCACTGACACGTGGAAGACTAATTCCAACTGCCGCATGTGCTGCCTGCACCATACCGGAACAATCAAATCCAGCTGTTGTCGTTCCTCCCCATACATATGGGATGCCAAGATATCCATAAGCAACATTGACGATCGCCTGTCCTACGCTTGTATCTCCTACCGGAGGAGTCACAGGCTGTTGTGGTTGCTGCGGCTGTTCTGGCTGCTGTGGGATCTCTGGTACACTTGGTGTCTGCTCTACACCACCTGTTGTATCCCCAGAACCACCCTGCGGTGGTGTCACACTTGTATTTCCATTGTTATTCTGTCCGGAACCTCCAACATTTCCTGACTGACCACCAGTGTTGCCATTATTCTGGCCACCTGTAATTTCATTTACGGAAGCCTGGAGCTCTGCCTCTCTCTGAGCAGCCGCCTCTGCTGCTGCCTGAACTGCTGCCTGTAATTGCACATCAAAATCTGCTACATTTGCTCTATGTGTCTCAATTGTTGCATTCAGATTCTGCTTTTCTCCTTCATAATCATCCTGCATCTGCTCCATATTTGCCATCTCTGTCTCCAGAGTTGCTTTCAAATCTGCGATCTGCTGTTTAGTATCCACATACTCCTGAAGCATTTTTCTGTCATAAGAATGGACACTCTGTACAAAATCTGCCTGATTCAGAAGTTCTGAAATACTGTCTGCTGTCAAAAGTTTCTCAACAAATGTCGTATTTCCTTCTTCATACATGTATTTGATACGAAGTTTCATATCTTCATACTGCTTTTCTTCTTTCTTCTGTGCATCTTCCAAATCTGCTGTTGCCTGAGTCACTTCTGTACCTTTTTCAATCAGATCTGCTTCCAGATCGCTCATCTTTGTAAGAAGTTCTGTCAATTCTGCCTGCAGAGAACTTACTTTATTCTGCTCTTCTGCTTTCTTCTGCTGTAATTCATTGACTGTCGGTGCAGCAAATACCGGTGTCACTGTTAAGGCTGCTGCCATTAATGAAACAATCACTAATTTTCCAAACTTTTTCTTATACATAAAATACCTATCCTGACTTTCTAAATTTATTGCTTTAGATCAAATATCTACTCTCATATGGGCTATTATAGCTTCTTTTCACCTAAAATGCAATAACTTTTAACATTTTTGTAATATTTTTCCACCCCAGCTTCCTCCTTTTCCTCACGCACCCTTAACTTTGAAATTCTGAAAACTTCTTTACATTTTTTCTCCGACAAGTTATACTCAAAGAAAAATTTCAGGAGGCAGACTATGAGTTTTAAATTTGTACACAATAATTTTAATGTAAGAGATCTGGAAAAATCTCTTGCCTTTTATAAGGAAGCGCTCGGGCTTGATGTTGTCCGCGAACATCATGCAGAAGACGGAAGTTTTACCCTGGTATATCTTGGCGACAACAAAACCTCTCACCAGTTAGAACTTACATGGCTTCGTGACTGGGACCGCCCATACAATCTTGGTGACAACGAATTTCACCTTGCTTTTGAGACAGACTGTTACGAAGAATCTCTCGCAAAACATAAAGAAATGGGATGTGTCTGTTTTGAAAATGAAGCAATGGGAATCTACTTTATTGAAGATCCTGATGGATACTGGTTGGAAATTGTTCCTGCAAAATAGTTCCGATTCTCTTCTCTCTATGAAAAATGTCCTGCTGGAAATCTATCGATTCCCGCAGGACATTTTTTAATTCTGTTTTTTCAATCTTTATTGCTGTTCTGATGATGTTTTGTCTGCTTCTCCCTGCCCGATTCTCTGAATCATAACATACATTGTCGCAGAGATTGCTGCACATGCAACTGTTGCAATTCCCATTCGCATCGGCTGTTCAAACATCCAACTAAATCCACCGATTTCTGACAAGATCACAGAGGTTAGATTTAATACCATATGTGCAAGTATCGGTGCTTTGATCGATCCGTATTTTTCATAAGCATATGAAAGCAGGGCACCCAGCACACCTCCATAAACTGCCTGAACAAGATTGCCATGATAAATCCCAAAAATCAGTGCACTGATCAAAATAGCTCGTTTCATGTTCATTACTTCCCGCAAACGTTTAAAAATCAAACCGCGAAAAGCAAGTTCTTCTGCAATCGGCGTCAGAATCCCCAGACAGATAATCTGTGCCACAATGTTCACCTTATAAAAATTTGCCCCAGTTTCTTCGTAAGAGCTAATCATCGCAAGATTGCTCAACGTAAGAATATTGTTCAGCGCCACACAAGCCGCCACACCAAGTATAACAATCCAGATATATTTTACCGGTGAGGCTTTCGCTGGTTCAGCCATCCCCATCTGTCTTCTGATCCGGTTATCTTTATGGAACATCCACCAAAATATCGGTATCGCTACAAGCGCTGTCACTCCAGTGATGATAGTCGTATACTTTAAAATCTCATTGGTCATCTCGGTTACCATCTGTGCATACTCGACCTGACCATTCAGATACTGTGGCATCTTCAGTCCGGCAACAATGGCGCTTGCAAACATCGTAATGACGAGCGATATTCCATAATAGATCAAAAGCGGAACAGCCACTCGCCCTAAAATACTTCTCTGCTTCATCCAGTCTCCTCTCTTCTTTCTGCTTTTCTGTCTCTCGTCCATCTGTTTTAGCAGATATTTTTCTTCTCTATTGCTATCTACAATTCAGGAACGCCTCAATCTCTTCTCTTTTCCCTTGTACAGTTCCCTGCACCATCTCCGGCTTTCCTCCCCCGCGTCCATGAAACGCTTCGTTGAGAAGCTTTCCGTTTTTCCTGACATCCAGGCTGCGGCTTCCGAGCACATATCGGTAACCCTCTCTCTCATTTCCAGAAAAGACAGCTGCCATCTTTGCTCCTTTTTTCAAGAGAAGATTTACCAGTTCACGCGTCATAACCGGATCTGTCTCTTCAAACAGGCAGACAATTTCACCGGAAACATCAAGTGTCTCTACTTTCTGTTCCAAAAACTTCTGTTCCAGTTCTGCAATTTTTGCCTTCTTCATCGCAAGTTCTTCCTGAAGTCTTTCCACTTCCACCGCTGTCTCATATTCTTTTGCCGAAAGCATCACTGCGATTTCCCGGTTATTTTTTTCTTTCTGATAGTAATCTTCCAGCGCACGAAATCCACAGAGCATCGAGATGCGCACACCGCCCTTGTAATTTTGCATGCCGACAAGTTTGATCAAACCGATTTCTCCCGTCTGCTTCACATGTGGTGCACAGCAGGCACAGACATCATATCCATCAATCACAACAATCCGTACCTGCCCTTCAATCTCAATCTTACTCCGGTAACTGATCTTTGAAAGTTCCTCATCCGTCGGATACAATACTTGCACCGGGAGATTTTTTGCAACTGCCTCATTGGCAAGCTGTTCTATTTCATGCAGTTTTTCTTTCGGAACAACTCCGTTAAAATCAAGTGTCACACTGTCTGTCCCGAGATGAAACCCTACATTATGATATCCATATATCTTATGAATCAGCCCCGAAACAATATGCTCCCCGGTATGCTGCTGCATTTTCGAAAAACGTTCTGTCCAGTCAATACATCCTTCTACTTCCGTTCCTTCCACAAGAGGCCCATCCGTGTAGTGAATGATCTTCCCATCTATCTCCTGCACATCACTCACTGAAACACCTCCGAGACTTCCGGTATCTGAGCTTTGCCCACCGCCTTCCGGGAAAAAAGCAGTTCGATCAAGAATAATCTCATACCCGTTCCCCGACGGTCTTACTTCCTGCACGATGGCCGTAAACGTACTTCTATGACTGTCCTGATAAAATAATTTTTCTGTCATCTGTACCGCTTATCCTTCCTACATTCTCTCCGGCGCTTCAAATCCGAGCAGATCAATGCATGTCTCAAGTACTTTCTTTGTCACTGTCAGCAGTGCAATAAAGCTTGCCTGACGCTCCTTGTCTTCTTCTGCAAGAATCTTTGTCTCGTGATAAAAGCGATTGAATGTATTTGCCAGATCATAAATGTATGCACAGATTTTATGTGGAGCCAGTTCTTCCAGCGTATTTTCAATCACACTGTTGAATTTTGCAGCCTCTAACATCAATGCTTTCTCGCTGTCTGAACATGCTGAGAGGAGTTTTACATCTGTCTTACTTCCTTCCATCTCTGCATATCTTGCAAGGATTGATTTGATTCTCACGATCGTATAAAGGATATATGGTCCTGTATTCCCTTCAAAGGAAGTAAATCTGTCTACGTCAAACACATAATCTTTTGATGCCTGATTGGAGAGATCTCCGTACTTAATTGCTGAAAGTCCAACGATCTGTGCTGTCTTTCTCGCCTCTTCTTCTGATACGGTGCGGTTATCAGTAATTTTTTTGTACATCTCCTCATTGATCTCACGAATCAGATTTTCCAGACGCATCACACCGCCATCTCTTGTCTTGAACGGCTTCCCATCCTTTCCATTCATCGTGCCAAATCCGACAAACTGAAGATCTGTTTTCTCATTCACGATCTTTGTCTTTCTCGCACAGCGAAATACCTGTACAAAATGAAGCTCCTGACGTTTGTCAACAACATAGATCACTTCATCCGGCTGGTATAATTTTTCACGTTCAATCAAAGTGGCAAGATCTGTTGTATCATAGAGCGCTGCACCGTCTGATTTTAGGATCATACATGGCGGGATCTCCTTTGTATCTGTCTCTTCTTTTACATCTACAACAAGAGCCCCATTGTCGATATGTGCATACCCTTCTTTCTTCATGTATTCTACCATATCCGGGATATACTCCTGTGCATCCGCCTCTCCCTTCCAGAGATCGAAGTCCACATTCAGGTTGCCATAGTTCTTCTTCAAGTCAGCAACAGACACATTCATGATATGTTTCCACACTGCACGATAACCACGGTGTCCGTTCTGTAACAGAAAAGTCGCTTGAAGCGCTTCTTCTTTATAGTCTTCATGTTCTTTTGCATAAGCACTTGCAGTCGGATAGATTTCTTCCAACTCCCCGATTGTAAACGGAGCTTCTTCCGGATATTCCCCCGCAAAGTTTTCATCAAAATACGGAAGTTCTGGTTTTCTCTTCTTTAACTCTGTGATCACAAGTCCCATCTGATATCCCCAGTCACCAAGGTGAACGTCACCGATCACATGATGCCCTGCAAATTTTCCGATCCGCTTGATGCTCTCTCCAATAATCGCTGAGCGCAGATGACCAACATGAAGTGGTTTCGCCACATTCGCTCCACCGTAATCAACAATAATTGTCTTTGGCTCTTTTGCAGTTTCAAATCCAAGATGTGCATCTTCGCTCATTTGATTTAAGTAACCTGCAAGGAACTCTCTGTCAAGCTTCAGATTGATAAATCCAGGAGCAACTGCCTCTGCTTCCTGAATACATGTACTCTCCTGAAGTTTTTCCACAACATCGTTCGCGATCATGATCGGTGCTTTTCTATACGTCTTAGCGCCTGCCATTGCTCCATTACACTGATATTCACATAGATCCGGTCTGTTTGATAACGTAACCTTTCCCAGTCCGCGATCATACCCTGCCGCTTCAAATGCATTTTCCAATTCTTCCTGTATAAATTCAAAAATTTTCTTCATAATACCTCCATCTTCATCTTTTGATGATTCTGTGCATCGATTGCTAATACATTATTTTAGCACAAGAAAGATAGAGCAACAACTACCTATTTTAAAAACATTTGTATCTATCTGCTTTTCTTCCGTATACTAGTTGTAACTGGCATTCATTTGTGATATAATTTCAGTAACAATTACTATTATCAAAGATAAAGGAGGATTTTTTATGAACACAAATGTTTTTCGCAATTTGTCTTACGGAGTCTACGTCGTTACTACCCTGGATGGAAGTCGTCCAACCGGATGTGTCGCCAACAGTGTTATGCAGATCACATCTTCTCCGGCTACCATCGCAGTAAGTATGAATCATGATAATTATACAAACGACTGTATGAAACGTGCCGGTGTTTTTGCTGTTTCTATCTTATCCGAAAAGTCTGACCCCTCACTGATTGGTCAGTTTGGCTTTCAGTCCGGTCGCGACACAGATAAGTTTGCCGGAGTTTCTTATGAGGAGCAGGAACATTTGCCTGTACTCACTGACTGCTGCGGATATATCGTCTGTAAGATCATTGATCAGATGGAGACAAACACACACACCGTCTTCCTTGGGGAAGTGATCGATGGCGATAGCAAAGGGACAGATCCTGCTATGACTTATGCTTACTACCACAAAGTCATCAAAGGAAAGAGTCCTAAAAATGCTCCGACCTATCTTCCGGAAGAGGAAACTGAAAAAACAGAAACTCTGACAAAAAAAGAAACATGGGTATGTTCGGTATGTGGATATGTCTATGACGGAGAAACTCCTTTTGAGGAACTTCCGGACTCCTTTACCTGCCCACTTTGCAAAATGCCAAAAGAAAAATTCATCAAAAAATAGTCCCCCCTGCGGGGGGACTTTACAGAAATGAGGTCTATCTATGAAATTAGGTTCACATGTTGGAATGAGCGGCAAGGAAATGCTGCTTGGCTCCGCAAAAGAAGCGGTTTCCTACGGTGCAGATACATTTATGTTCTATACCGGGGCACCCCAGAATACAAGAAGAAAGTCTATCAGCGAATTAAATATTGATGCCGCATGGGACTATCTGTCCCAACATCAGATTGAAGAAATCATCGTCCACGCTCCCTACATCATCAATCTCGGAAACTCTGTAAAGCCTGAGACTTTCGAGCTTGCAGTACAATTTCTTCAGCTCGAGATTGAACGGACTGCCGCCTGCAAAAGTCAAACATTGATTCTGCATCCAGGCGCCCATGTCGGAGCAGGAACCGAAGCTGGAATTGCACAGATTATCAAAGGACTCAATGAGGTACTCACAGCTGATACCCCTTGTAACATTGCACTGGAGACCATGGCGGGAAAGGGATCTGAGATCGGACGCAGCTTCGAAGAACTCGCACAGATCTATGACGGTGTCATTCACAGCGACAAACTGCGCGTCTGCTTCGACACCTGTCACACAAGCGACAGCGGTTACGATATCATCCATGACTTTGACGGTGTCATCGAAAAGTTTGACCGTCTGATCGGAAAGGATCAGATTGCAGTCTTCCATGTCAACGACAGTAAGAATCCTTCCGGAGCCGCCAAAGACCGGCATGCCAATATTGGATTTGGAGAAATCGGATTTGATGCACTCTCCTATATCGTACATCACCCGGATTTTACAGATGTCCCGAAAATCCTTGAGACCCCTTACATTCCTTCTCCGACAAAAGAGAAGAAATCCTACGCACCATATAAATACGAGATGGAGATGCTTCGCCGCCAGACCTTTTATCCAGACCTTGCGGACCAGATTATCTCTGCAAATGAATAATCCTTTTCTCCATTCTCTTGACTTTTCTTCCATTTCTCTTTAAAATAATTGTATTATATCAATAATACAAACGAGGTGATAAAATTATGTCATGGACACTGGACAATGACCGCCCAATTTACCTTCAGCTCATGGAGCGTATTCAAAGGGATATTATCGCGGGAGTCTATCAGCCTGGAGATAAATTGCCCTCTGTCCGGGATCTTGCACTGGAAGCTGCTGTCAACCCGAACACAATGCAAAAAGCATTGTCAGAGCTCGAACGCAGCGGTCTTGTGTACTCACAGCGGACAAGCGGGAGATTTATCACAGAAGATACAGAGATGTTGACACAAATGAAAAAGGAACTTGCAACAGAACATATTCAAGAATTTTTTCAGAAGATGGAGCAGCTCGGCTTTTCACGTGCAGAGCTGCTTACTTTAGTAACAAAAGCAGCAGAGGGGGAGAACTAGATGGATCCAATATTACAATGTCAGTCTTTAACAAAAGAATACAATCATTTTCCTGCACTTTCTGATTTTTCACTTACACTGGAGCGCGGACAGATTGTAGGACTTCTCGGTCCAAGTGGAAGTGGAAAATCTACACTGATCAAGCTGATCAACGGACTTCTCACTCCTACTTCCGGAAAAGTCCTGATCGATGGAATGGCGCCTTGCACACGGACAAAGGAAATTGTTTCTTATCTCCCTGAGCGCACCTATCTGAACGACTGGATGAAAGTGCGTGAAATCATCGCTTATTTTGATGATTTCTATGCGAACTTTGTCAAAGAACGTGCACTGGAAATGCTGGAGCGCCTCGGGATCAGTCCGGACGCCAGACTCCGCACATTGTCAAAAGGTTCCCGGGAAAAAGTGCAGCTCATCCTTGTCATGAGCCGGGATGCCGATCTCTATATTTTAGATGAGCCGATCGGCGGTGTCGATCCTGCTGCCCGACAGTATATTCTGAGTACCATTCTCTCTAATTACAACGAAAATGCGACGATTCTGCTCTCTACGCACTTGATCGCAGAGATTGAGAATATACTCGATCGCGTTCTCTTTCTTCAGAATGGACAACTGATTTTAAACCATTCGGTAGATGAGATTCGCTTGCAGCAGAAGAAATCCATCGATGCATTATTCCGGGAGGTGTTCCAATGTTAAGTCGATTAATGAAATATGAAATGCGCTCGCAGTCACGGCTGTTGCTTCCACTTCATGCTCTGCTTCTGCTTGCAAGTATTCTCGGACGCTTTTTTATTACAGGGAAAATTTACGAACGGGTTCCAACTGTTGTCTTTATCATATTGATCACGCTCTACTTGTTTTCGCTTGTGGGCATCAGTACCGGTACACAACTGTTTATCTCTGTCCGGTTCTATCAGAGTTTGTTTAGTGATGAAGGATACCTGGCTTTTACCTTGCCGGTGACGCCCGGACAGCATCTGCTTGCCCGTACACTGGTTGGCGGTCTTTGGGCGCTGATCGATACTGTCATTATCTTTGCTTCTTTTATCATTCTTGTCATGGTTCCAGAAGTTTCCGCCCACTGGCCGGAACTATCTGAAGCTCTGACAAAAGAACTGGGAATGGACTCCAACGCCTTTTTTATCCTGATGGTCTTAATAAACTGCATCTCTGCATTCACAGTGATTATTCTAATCTACTTCTGCATTGCAGTCGGACAGCTGTTCTCCAAACATCGGATTTTAATGGCACTGCTGACTTATCTAGGTCTGACCGCCCTTGTTTCAGTGATTGTTTTACTGACAAGTGTTCTCTCAGGGACACTTCCAAATACTATCGGGTTCGGTTCGGAGACAACCCGCTTCTTCACAGAATCTTATTCTCAGACAGAATATTTTCTTTCTATTACGAAGAACTCTCTCATACTCGCCATTGTGCAGGCAGTGATTGCCTATGTGATCACGCACTACATTTTGTCGAAGAAGATCAATTTAAATTAAATTTCGAAAAAATTTTGAGCAGCAAAAAGATGCCCATCGGTACAAATGGAGTGATTACCTCAGTTTGTTTCCCTGTGGGCATCTTTTTCTATGCCTATTTCTGTGTTCTCTCTACTCATCACTGCCTTGCTGCCACGCCAAAGCGCTCTGCAATGCTTCTTTGTCTCTGCTCGCATAGGCATACTGATTTTCCACCTGACAGAGAAGTTCTCTGACTGCTCTTTCTTTGGCTAGTGCTCTAATTTCCCGCTCAACTTCCGGCTCATAAGGTTTGTCCACAAGATGAAATGTTCCATCTTTCTCTTCTCTGACATACATCGTTTCAAGCCCAGGCAAAAGCAGATCTGCACCGCGAAGTTTCATATGATAACTGACAAAGGCAACATAGGCATGTGGCTCTTTCGCCTTCTTTGTGTAAATATCAATTCCCTGATACCATTCAGCCAGATTCTGTCCAGTCTTTATCTTTTCGAAAGATTCTTCACTAAATGACTCATATAGTTTGCAAATTCCATCCAAATCTCCTGAAGATAGTTTTGTAAAATAATCCACAACAAGGTAATTCAATGGCTGATATTTATTTTTTTCTAATGGATTGTTCTCTAATAGATAATGCTCAGATATCTGAACTGACTTTGATTTCTCTGATGTGATCTTCTGTGATTTTTCATTGGTAAAAAGAATACTGACGATAATCAGGATAAAACTCATGCGAAACAGCACTTGTGCTCTCTGACACCTCACACTTCGATGCTTCTTCTGATTTCTTCTCTTTCTACACATCGCTTTTAAGTAACGCCTGATATACCTCCTGAAAGAATTCGCCGTCTGCTTCGACCGCTTCATAATTACCTCCTATTGGTATACACACCTAGGCGGATTCGAACCGCCGCACCCGCCTCCGGAGGGCGGTGCTCTATCCCCTGAGCTATAGGTGTATATGGCGCATTTACTTCGTAAACCGCTTTCTTATAATAACATACTTTTTTTCAAAAGTAAAGCCCAACTATAAAAACAATCGATTTTCCTTTCGACTGAAATAATATACTCTGTCTGAAAGCACTTCCTCCTCTTCCACCTGTGTTTCATTGATTTCTCTGACCATTTCTTCCAGATCCTGCTTCACCGGACTTTTGCTCTCCGGGACAACGATCACCTCATGGATACTGCTCGGAAGAATATAATAATTCTCTCCCAGCTTCTGCCCCACCTTCTCAAGGATCCCATCATAGAGCATACTTGCTGCTCCAAAACTTCTCAGCTTGTTGGAAAGTACATATAGACTTTCTTCTTCCTCTTCTCCCTCATCCACTGCATATGGGCAGATTTCCCGAAGCAGCTTCCGCATCGGGCAAAACTGGTACGGAAGCAGAATCGGCGTATTTTTTTTCGCCTCATCGAAAAGTTGTGCTTCTGTCAGTCCCCATATTTCCAAGTGTTCCTTCCTGACAAGAACTGTCGCCGTTCCATATGGACTGACTTCCAAAAGGACAAACACTACTATTGCCAGATCCATCCACGGAACATAAGGGATGTCATTCAGTAGCTTTTCATTTTTTCCCCGATGAATCAATTTGCATGCAAATTTTCCCTTCAGCTCTTCATAATTCTGCAAAAGACTCTCCTCGCATGGATGACTGCACTTAACTTCCTCATAAAGTTGAAGAATCTTCTCCACAATTTTCTCAATCGGCTTCCCTTCCTGAAACTGCTGAAAATATTCTTCTAAATAAATGGTAGGCGAAATATGGATTCCTTTCTCTGACACAGTAATCCCTTTTCGTTCTTTTCCATTATTCTTAACTGCTGTGTGGATATAGACGGTCATCGTCTCATTTCCCTTGATTTTTTCTTTTACTCGTCTTTCTACTTCTTCAATAAATTGTTGATAATTCATACTCTTTCCTTTCTTTTATAATCAGAAAGTCCATGAAACAACATCCTGTCGGATATCGGTACGACCCGTACCTGCGAAAATTGATTTGATTGAAATGAATTTGAAATGATGTAAACACATTATACCTTTCGATTCCCGCTGATGCAAGCTATTTTTTCTTATATTTTTGTTACTAATTTCTACATTTTTTCTAAAAAATGTTCTTCCCCTTCTTCTTACTTTTCTTTGTCTTCTCTCACTTCTCCCTCTTTGCCTCCTTGAATCAGACACATCACCAACACTCCGATCGTACTTCCGGCCCACATCCCACATAAAAAATTTAACATACTGACTACCCCCACTTTTTTGCTTGCTACTCTGTTCTATCTGTCAGTATGCCCGCATTTCTCTTCCTTATACATTTCAGTTCTGTTTTTAATACTTCTCTTTATGTACATTTTATGAAAAAATAAGACTGTCACATATCTGCAACAGTCTTATCTGGTCTTCTGTGGCCGTTAAGCCACTGTCAATCTTATTTAAATTAAACTCTTGATAAATACTCTCCTGTACGAGTATCAATCTTTAATACATCTCCCTGCTCTACGAACAATGGAACGTATACTGTAGCACCTGTCTCAACAACAGCTGGCTTTGTAGCTCCCTGTGCTGTATCTCCTTTGAATCCAGGCTCTGTATCTGTGATCTGAAGCTCTACAAATAACGGCGGCTCTACTGCAAATACATTTCCTTTGTGAGAACAGATTTTTACCATTTCATTTTCTTTTACGAATTTCAGAGAATCTCCAATCGCATCCTCATTTAACGCGATCTGCTCATAATTCTCAACATCCATGAAGTGATATAATTCACCATCTGTATATAAGTACTGCATGTCTTTTCTCTCGATGTGAGCTTTTGGGAATTTCTCAGTAGGTCTGAATGTCTTCTCTACCACACCCCCACTGATAATATTTTTTAATTTTGTTCTAACAAACGCCGCACCTTTACCTGGTTTTACATGCTGAAACTCCATAATCTGGAAAATATTTCCTTCAATTTCAACTGTTACACCGTTTTTAAAATCTCCTGCTGAAATCATCTGTAATCCTCCTTAAATTATGCCCATGAAAGCAATTCTCATTCATTTGACTGTTTACCATTTTATAATACTTCGCGAGTATTTTCAACCTTTTTTTACTTAAGAGTTGGCTTATTCTGCTTTTTCTTGTAAAAATGAAGCACAATCCGCTCCAGATACCGTTTCAAAACAATCTGAATCTCTTCTTTCGGATGCATCGGCTTCACTAAAATGTTGTGCATTCCTGCACGCTTTGCACCAAATACATCGGTAAATAACTGATCCCCCACAAACAAAGAATTCTTTTCATCTGTCCCCATCAGTTCCATTGCTTTTCGATAATTCTTTGTAGACGGCTTGTGGGCATTGTAAATATAAGGCACCTGGATTTCCTCATTAAACATCTTCACCCTTGGTTCCTGATTATTTGAAATCAGACAACAAGAAAATCCAATCTCCTTCAGTCTTGCAAACAGCTTTTTGGCCCGCTCATCTGCCGGTGCACCGTGCGGCACTAACGTATTATCGATATCAAACAGTACACCTCTGTACCCTTTTTCATATAATTCTTCAAACGGAATCACATATGTGGATGCCACATATTCATCCGGAAAAAACATATCAAACATCTTTTTCCTCCCCGTACCCTGTCTTTTTTCTATTTTATCGCATTGCTTTTTTTACATCTTTTTTAAATTCTTCCCATTTTTTCTCATGTTCAACATAGTAAAGCGGACATGCTTTTCCTGTCACATCATAATGACGGATCACATCCTCTTCCGTCAGTCCAAACTTCTGGCAAAGCCATGCAGTCAGTTCTACAACGGAACGATATGTCTTCCTGTTAAATTTACCAGTCTCATCGGGATGACAGCATTCAATGGAAACTGTATCGACATTTCTTGAATTAGACGCATATGCCATCTCCCACGTCGGAACACACTGGATAATCTCTCCTTCCAATCCGACAACAAAATGGCTGCTTACACTCGTTTCATGGCTATCTTTCAGTCCCTCAAAATAATCTCGGTTATTCTGTGCTGTAGAACCCGGATTTGCCGTATAGTGGATCACAATCCCTCTGATTTTTTCCACTTCCGTCCCTGGTCTGGAATATTCATTAACTGTGAGCAGCTGAACATCAATATCTGGTTTCCGCTCTTCAATCTCCTCTTGGCTAAGCTGTTCTGCCCTGCCGAAAAACCCGATTCCGCACGCTTTCATCAGACCTAACACTATACTCAAAGCAAAAATAATAATGATTCCTGCTGCAACTACTATGTGCTTTCTTTTTCTTCCTCTTCCATAATAATCTCTTTTTCTGTATCTCATGCTCTTTTATCCTTTTGATTCTCTTATCTCTATCTATTCTAGCACAAGATTTCCCTAAAAGAATGAAGTTTTTCTTAAAATATCGCAAAAGGACCGCCGTCTGGCAGTCCTCTCTTTATTTTCTATTCGTCCACACTGTAGTTTGGTGCTTCTTTTGTAATATGAATATCATGCGGATGACTTTCCTTTAAGGAAGCAGCAGAAATCTTCACAAATCTTCCACTTTCTTTCAGTTCTTCGATTGTCTTTGCCCCGCAATATCCCATTCCGGCACGAAGACCACCCATGAGCTGGAATACGGTATCTTCTACAGTTCCTTTATACGCCACACGTCCTTCTACACCTTCTGGAACAAGTTTCTTCGCATCTGCCTGGAAGTAACGGTCTTTGCTTCCATTTTCCATTGCTGCGATTGATCCCATTCCACGGTACACTTTGTATTTTCTTCCCTGGAATAATTCAAATGTTCCTGGGCTCTCATCACATCCTGCGAAGATACTTCCCATCATACATACATTTGCTCCTGCCGCAACTGCTTTTGTCATATCTCCTGAATATTTGATACCTCCATCAGCGATGACCGGAATGCCATATTCTTTTGCAACTTCATAGCAATCCATCACTGCTGTGATCTGCGGAACACCAATTCCTGCAACAATACGTGTTGTACAGATAGATCCAGGTCCGATACCAACCTTCACTGCGTCAACGCCTGCCTCAATCAATGCTCTTGTAGCCTCTCCTGTTGCAACATTTCCTGCGATTACCTGTAAATCCGGATATTTTTCTTTGACCATGCGAACTGTTCTGATTACATTTGCAGAATGTCCATGTGCAGAATCCATAACAACAACGTCTACCTTCGCTTTCACGAGTGCATCTACTCGTTCCAGACAGTTTGCTGTAATTCCAACTGCAGCTCCACAGAGAAGACGTCCCTGCTCGTCCTTCGCTGAAAGCGGGTATTTGATCTGTTTCTCGATATCTTTGATTGTGATAAGCCCTTTCAGATTGAAATCTTTATCCACGATCGGAAGCTTTTCTTTTCTCGCCTTTGCAAGGATCTTTTTTGCCTCTTCCAAAGTGATGCCTTCCGGAGCTGTAATCAGACCTTCGGATGTCATAGATTCTTTGATCTTCTTTGTAAAATCCTCTTCGAATTTTAAATCACGGTTTGTAATAATTCCTACTAATTTCTTTCCTTCTGTAATTGGAACTCCGGAAATACGGAATTTCGCCATCAGATCATTTGCATCTGCAAGTGTATGTTCCGGTGACAAATAAAATGGATCTGTGATAACTCCATTTTCAGAACGCTTTACTTTGTCGACTTCTTCTGCCTGTTCTTCAATTGACATGTTCTTGTGAATAATTCCGATTCCACCCTGACGAGCCATTGCAATCGCCATACGGTGTTCTGTAACCGTATCCATTCCGGCACTCATCATCGGTATGTTTAATTTAATTTTCTTCGTCAGATTTGTAGACAGATCAACCTGATTCGGGATTACTTCTGAATAAGCCGGCACTAACAGCACGTCATCAAATGTAATACCTTCTCCAATAATTTTTCCCATGATTTTGCTTCCTCTCTTTCTTTTGTTTATCCCATTTTCTTAGTAACATTTCATCTTTACAGCACTTATAAGCATAACTTATTAATACTATAAATAACTTTTGTCGTTTTATAAGGTATTGTTATATTACAAAAAACCTGGCACAATGTCAAGCTATAAATTGTTTTTTATTTAGAGAATTACCTTTCTTGGCGCCAGCATTCGCATTCCTTCCAGAATTGTCTGATTTGGTTCAAAAATAATCTTCTCCTTCTGTCCGTTCTTTACTACCACCATTGTGTATGTCTTATGATCCGGATTCATCGTGCTGAAATTATGTGCCTTAATATTCTGAAATGCATTCAGTTCTGCTGACCCTGTAGGCGCGATCACTTCCAGTTCGCTGACATTTGTCTGAAACACTCTCTTTCTCTTCTGCTTCGCCATGATCTTATCGATATCAAGATCCCCGTTGACATATAAATATTCAAATTCCAGGTCTAACTGCCGGAACAAAAAAATATCTGCCACTATCATAATTCCAAAGAAAAGAATCCCCAGCGGAAACAGAAAAAACGATAGAAGCGATACCACTGTAAGCGCGATCAATGCAGCTTTTGCCACCATTGTACCCATTGATGCCTTTCTCTTGACAAGTTGTTCTGTGTAAAAATCACTCATCTTTGCTGTACCTCCATTTTTTACATATATTTTTATTATATCACATTCTAAAAAACAGTAAAGAAAAAAAGATGAGTACCGGCCTATTCTCCGGTACTCATCTGTCCTTTCAAAATTTACATCATACCCATTCCTGGTCCGCCCGCCGGCATAGGAGGAACATCTTCTTTTATATTTGCCACAACAGACTCTGTTGTAAGAAGTGTAGATGCAACACTTGTCGCATTCTGTAATGCACTTCTTGTCACTTTTGCCGGATCCAAAATTCCTGCTTTTACCATATCAACATATTCTTCGTTATAAGCATCAAATCCGATTCCCGGCTGCTGTTCTCTTACTTTATTGATGATGACAGAACCTTCCAGACCTGCATTTGCCGCAATGTGGAATAACGGAGCTTCCAGTGCTTTTAAGATAATATTTGCACCTGTCTTCTCGTCTCCTTCTAATGTTTCTGCAAGCTTAGTAACTTCTTTGGATGCATGGATATATGCAGATCCACCACCTGCTACAATTCCTTCTTCCACTGCTGCTCTTGCTGCTGAAAGCGCATCTTCCATACGAAGTTTTGCTTCTTTCATCTCAGTTTCTGTCGCTGCACCTACACGGATTACTGCAACACCACCAGCAAGTTTTGCGAGTCTTTCCTGAAGTTTTTCTTTATCGAACTCAGATGTTGTCTCTTCAATCTGTGCCTTAATCTGTGCAACACGTGCGTTGATTGCTTCCTTCTCTCCAAGTCCATCTACGATCACTGTATTTTCTTTCTGAACTTTTACAGATTTTGCACGTCCCAGCATATCCAGTGTAGTTTCTTTTAAATCTAATCCCAATTCTTCTGAGATCACCTGTCCGCCTGTCAGAATCGCAATATCTTCTAACATAGCTTTTCTTCTGTCTCCATAACCCGGTGCCTTTACTCCAACTACCTGGAATGTACCACGCAATTTATTGACGATCAATGTTGTCAGCGCTTCTCCTTCGATATCCTCTGCAACGATCAGAAGTTTTGCTCCTGCCTGCACAACCTGCTCTAACAATGGAAGTAATTCCTGAATGTTCGCAATCTTTTTATCTGTGATCAGAATATATGGATCTTCCAGATTTGCTTCCATCTTATCCATATCTGTCGCCATATATGCAGAAATATATCCACGATCAAACTGCATACCTTCTACAAGGTCCAACTCTGTTTTCATTGTCTTAGACTCTTCAATCGTAATGACACCATCATTGGATACTTTCTCCATTGCATCTGCAACCATCTCTCCAACTTCTATATCTCCTGCGGAGATTGCAGCTACATTTGCGATTCTTTCTTTGCTTTCTACTTTACTGCTCATACCTGCAACTGCTTCCACTGCAACATCTGTTGCTTTCTTCATACCCTTGCGAAGTACGATTGGATTTGCACCTGCTGCCAGGTTCTTCATTCCTTCATTGACCATGGCCTGTGCCAATACAGTCGCTGTCGTTGTTCCGTCTCCGGCAACATCGTTTGTCTTTGCTGCCACTTCACGGATCAGCTGTGCTCCCATATTCTCAAAAGCATCTTCCAGTTCAATCTCTTTTGCGATCGTCACACCATCGTTTGTGATCAGCGGAGCACCGAATGATTTATCCAAAACTACATTTCTTCCCTTCGGTCCTAATGTCACACGTACTGTATTTGCTAATTGATTTACACCTGATTCCAAAGCACTTCTGGCCTCTGCGCCATATTTAATTTCTTTTGCCATGACTGATGTCCTCCTTAAATTCTGTCTCTCTATCTTCTTCGATGACCTGATGTCACCTTTCTATTCTCTTTCTGTTGTTTTATTCCTATTCGATGATTGCAAGAATATCACTCTGTTTTACAATAATGTATTCCTCATCTTCTAAGGAAACTTCTGTACCGGCGTATTTTGAATAAATCACCTGATTTCCGACAGCCACGTTCATCGTAACTTCTTTCCCATCAACTGTTCCGCCAGGTCCTACCGCTACAACTTCCGCCTGCTGTGGTTTCTCCTTTGACTGTCCCGGTAATACGATTCCGGATTTTGTTGTTTCTTCTGCGACTAATTGTTTCAATACGACTCTGTCACCTAATGGTACTAATTTCATGTAAATTCCTCCTTATACTACCGCAATTTCAAGGTCTGTGCGAAAGCCTCAAAAGCTTTCCACCCCACACAGTCTATCTGTACGAGGTGTCTGCGCCGCCTTTATTAGCACTCATTTTATTCGAGTGCTAATTTGCTTTACTAATAAAATAGCACTATGTTTTTCATTTGTCAACTCAGTTTATATTTATTTTATAAAATCCATTTTCAATTTGAAGAATCAGAATATTTCCGCTTTTTCCAAGGAATCTCTCTCTCACTCTTCCAACGCATTCTTCTGCCTCTTCTCCCAAAAAAACCGTGCAGCGATACGATACATCCAGCGAAATTTTTGAAAGATCTGTCTCCTCCAGATTCAAATATATGCACTCTGTCTTCGGATCATACATCAAAATGGTTCCTTCATAGCTGTTCTCACTTTTTTCTTCCTTTGTTCCGATCAGTTCTTCCATCGATATTTTCGCTCTGCAATTTTCAAACATTATCTTTGCCCCTTTCCTGTCACAATCAGCGAAAGGGTATCAGTTCTGCTTCTGATACCCTTTTTTTCTTATTCTCTATGCTTTGTATCTTTTTTCAAATTTTCCAGTTCTTTGAAAACAAAATCATTGATGACACGAATATAAGTTCCTTTCATACCGGAAGAACGAGATTCGATCACTCCTGCGCTCTCAAACTTACGAAGTGCATTTACGATCACAGAACGGGTAATTCCTACACGGTCCGCAATTTTACTTGCCACAAGAATTCCTTCTGTTCCCTCCAGTTCATCAAAAATATGGATGATCGCCTCCATCTCCGAGAAGGAAAGAGTGCTGATCGCCGACTTGACAATCTGCTCTTTTCTGACCTCTTCTGCACTTTCTTCATTGACCGCGCGAAGCATCTCTAATCCTACAACAGTTGTTCCATACTCACTCAGAATAATATCATCGATCTCGTATAAAGAATCTCTCTTATAGATGAACAACGTTCCCAGTCTTTCATCTGCAATATTGATCGGCGTGATGATCGCCTGCTAATTTCTTACATGTTCTGGTGAAAATCCAAGTGTCTGAAGATTCACATTTTCCTTTGTAGAAAGAATGCTTAACAATCTCTCATTTAACATCTCATCAATGTGTCCTCCGACCTCATTTGTAATCAGCTCCTGTATTTCATCGACTCCTTCGCATTTACTGATTCCAAGCACTTTTCCTTTTTTACTCACAACAAATACGTTAGAATTAAGAATCTCTGTCAACACTTCACAAATGTCATTGAATACAACCTTGCTTGAATTGTTATTGTGCAGAAGTTTATTAATTTTTCTTGTCTTGTCTAATAACTGTACGCTCATTTATTCGCCTCCGTTCACGACGTCCATCGTCTGTCTATTTTACTGCTTTTGTTTATTGTAGCAAATATATCCACAAAACGTCAAAACTCTTTTCACACGTCTATATTATCACGCATTTTCAAAAAATTCAACGGATTTTTTCTAATTCTTTTTGTTATTTCTGACATATCCACATTTTTCATCTGCACAGACAAGCTTATTTCCTTTTTCGATCATATATCCGCCACATTCCGGACATTTTTCCTTCGATGGCTTCTGCCATGACATAAATTCGCATTCCGGATTGTCCTCACATCCATAATACTTCCGACCTTTTTTCGTTTTGCGCAGTACAACTTCTTTTCCACAGAGCGGGCATGGAACACCGATTTTTTCCAAATAAGGCTTTGTATTTCTGCATTCCGGGAATCCCGGGCATGCAAGGAATCTTCCATGTGGACCATACTTGATCACCATATTTCTTCCGCATTCCTCACAGATAACGTCGGTCACCTCATCCTCGATCTTAACACTCTCCAATTCTTTCTCTGCCACTTTTACAGCCTCATCAAGATCCGGATAGAAGTTGCGGATCACAGACTTCCATTCTACCTTTCCTTCCTCAACCATATCAAGCAGCCCTTCCATATTGGCAGTAAAGTTCACATCAACAATACTTGGGAATGATTGTTTCATCATGTTATTTACAACTTCTCCAAGTTCGGTCAGATAGAGGTTCTTATTTTCTTTCGAAACATATCGTCTTGCGATGATCGTAGAGATTGTCGGTGCATACGTACTCGGCCGTCCAATCCCCAGTTCTTCCAGCGTCTTTACCAGTGCTGCTTCTGTATAGTGTGCCGGCGGCTGTGTAAAATGCTGTTTTTCTTCCAACGCTTCTTTTGTCAGAACAGAATCTTGATCCAATCCTTTCACAAGCAGATTGCTCGCCATCTTTTCTTCGTCTGACTCCACATAAGCGATGCGGAATCCTTCAAACACAACTTTTGAAGTTGATACTGAAAATTGATATGCTCCCGCGCCAATTTTTACAGAAGTAGATTCAAATTTCGCCGGCTGCATCCTGCTTGCTGCAAACCGCTTCCAGATCAGCTGATACAGACGAAACTGATCTCTTGTCAGAGATTCTTTCACAGAAGCCGGTGTCCTGCTAAGATCTGTCGGTCGAATCGCCTCATGGGCATCCTGAATCTTTTTCTCAGAAGCTTTCTTCTTTTCTCCCTCTGCCACAAAATTCTCTCCATAAACTTCTCGGATATATTCTCTTGCCGCTGCATCTGCCTCATCCGAAATTCTTGTGGAATCCGTACGGAGGTATGTGATAATACCAATCGTACCACTGCCTTTGATGTCAACTCCCTCGTACAATTGCTGCGCAATCCGCATCGTCTTCTGCGTAGCAAAGTTCAGTACCTTCGACGCTTCCTGCTGCAGTGTACTTGTCGTAAACGGAAGTGGCGCTTTCTTCAGTCGCTCACTTACTTTCACTTCATCTACAAAGAATTTTTCGTGCTCAATTTCACGGACAATCTGATCCATCTCTTCTTTCGAATGAATGGTCATTTTTTTCTTATCTTTCCCGTAGAAACTTGCCACAAGCGGCTTTTTCTCACCTTCAACATGGATCGTTGCATCAAGTGTCCAGTATTCTTCCGGAATAAATGCATCAATTTCTTCTTCACGATCAGCAATGATGCGAAGCGCCACAGACTGTACTCTCCCTGCACTTAATCCCCTCTTTACTTTCGCCCAAAGCAGCGGACTGATCTTGTACCCTACCATCCGGTCTAACGCACGCCTTGCCTGCTGTGCATCAACCAGGTTCATATTGATCTCCCGCGCATCTTTGATAGATGCCTTCACCGCATTTTTCGTGATCTCATTGAAGCTGATACGGTACACTTTCTTTCCTTCCAGCTTCAGTGCTACATACAAATGCCACGAAATTGCCTCTCCCTCACGGTCAGGGTCAGTTGCGAGATAAATTTTATCTGCCTTCTTCACTTCTTTTCTAAGATTCGCAAGAATATCTCCTTTCCCGCGGATTGTAATGTATTTAGGCTCAAAATCATTTTCTACATCAATTCCAAGCTGGCTCTTTGGCAGATCTCTCACATGTCCCTGGGATGCTGTCACAACATAATTACTTCCCAGAAATTTTTTAATTGTCTTAACTTTTGCAGGCGATTCTACAATCACAAGATAACGTGCCATAAACTACTCCTTTATTTCTGTCCCTTTATTTCGATTTCTTTTCTTTCTACCAATTTCCTCTCACATAGTATCCTTTGGAAATTTCTTTGATCTTTCCATTCATTTCCAAAGAAACAAGCTGCCTCATCAGCTCTGGAATCGACAGCTTTGTTTCCGCCAGTATCTGGCCGATACTCTTCGGGTTCAAATCGAGACAACTATACACTATATTCTGTTCAGTTTCAAGTATTATTTTTGTTTCTGGCCAATTCTTCACAAAATTTCCCCCAATATTCAGTTCCTCTAAAAGCTCTTCCGTAGATAAAATAATCCCCGCTCCCTGCTTTATCAGTCGGTGGCAGCCTCTGCTCAATTGGCTGTCCACACTGCCCGGAAGTGCATATACATCTTTCCCCTGCTCCAGCGCCATATCAGCTGTGATCAGCGACCCGCTCCGTTCTCTCGCCTCAACGATGATCACCACATCTGCCAACCCACTGATCAACCGGTTTCTCGCTGGAAAATACTGTGCAAGTGGCGGACTCCCCGGTTGTTGTTCTGACAAAATTCCTCCATATTTTTTTAAATCTTCATAGAGTCCTCGATTCTCTTTTGGATAGCAAATATCCACACCGCTTCCAAGAATACCAAATGTTCCCCCGCTCCCGTGGATTGCCCCTCTTTGACCTGCTGCGTCGATTCCTCTTGCCATCCCACTGATCACAGAAATCCCCGCTTCACTCAATATTTTTCCAATCTTTCTTGCATAAGTTTCCCCATAATACGTACAGTTTCTGGCGCCGACAATTGCCGCGGTCCTTCTTCTCTTTTCCGGAAGTTTTCCCATCACATAGAGCGCATAAGGCGGTGAAGAAATGTTCCTTAATCTGTCCGGGTATTTTTCCTGTTCATATGTGACAAGCGCAATCCCTTTTTTCTGCCATTCTGCAACAATTTCTTTGCTCCATCGCCGTTTTCCTTCTTGTATGATCTGTGTGATCGTCTCCGCCTTTTCCTCTGTCCACTTCTCTTTTAACCTCTTCTTCAGCGCTGTTTCTTCTATATAATATAGCGTGTTTTTTTGAGGAAATTCCTTTGTCAGCTGTATTTTTTCCCTGTTTCCGATTCCCTTTAATCCCGCAAACCAAAAACGGAATAGTTCATCTTGTTCTATCTGATTCTCTCTTTGTTTTTTCACATTATTCCTCCACCCTTATCTCCAATATTTCTGATCCATCGTACGGTAAATCAACGCTTCATCCAAATGGGTCGATTCAATCTTTTCACTGCCTTCCAGATCTGCGATCGTCCTTGCTACCCGAAGTACTTTATAGTAGGAGCGGGCAGTCAACTGAAGCGTCTCAAAACTTCTTTTCATCTTTTCTTTTCCCTCCGGATCCAATTCACAATGCTCCATCAGTGTTTTGACGGATATCCTTCCATTTGTCTGCTTCTTCTGCCCCTCATATCGTTTCTTTTGAATCTCTCGCGCTGCACATACTCGCGCACGGATAATATCGGATGTCTCCTCCTCATCGGTTTGGATCAGGCTCTCATACCTCACCTTCGGTACATCTACGCAAAGATCGATCCGATCAAGCAGTGGTCCGCTGATTCTTCCTAAATAATTGCGGATTTCCTGTTCACTGCACCGACATCGATTGTAATCCGGAAACTGTCCGCATGGACACGGATTCATTGCCGCCACTACAATCGTATCTGCCGGAAATAAATAGCTTCCTCCATTTCTGACAATATGAATCTTCTGTTCTTCCAACGGTTCTCTTAACGCCTCCAGCACATCTTTTCGAAATTCTGCCGCCTCATCCAAAAACAGACATCCACCATGACTTAAGCTCAATTCTCCCGGAACAGGATGCAAACCTCCTCCTACAAGCGCAGCCTTTGTGACCGTGTGATGTACCGCACGAAATGGACGAGCTAAAATCAGAGGCTGTTTTTCATCCAAAAATCCTGCAACACTATACACTTTCGAAATCTCTATGCATTCCTCCATCGAAAGCGGAGGAAAGATGGTTGGAATCCGTCTTGCTACCATCGTTTTTCCGGAACCTGGCGGTCCGATCAGCAAAAGATTATGTTCTCCTGCAACTGCGATTTCTGCCGCCCGCTTTACAAATGTCTGCCCTTTGATCTCGCTAAAATCCTCTGAACCCTGACATCTATCCTCAACTTCTATATTCCGCTCTCCCGACACTTTATGATTTTTCCAGACAATTTTCTCACCCTCCTGTTCTATTTTTTTTGCAACTTCAATCAGTTCTGTCAATTTTGACACACCGATCACTTCCATCCCTGTGATACTTCTCCCTTCCTGTTCATTCTCCTTTGGAATCATGCAGCGGACGCATCCATGTTCTTTTGCTTTCAGAAGAATCGGGATAATCCCGGGAACTTTTTTCACACCACCATCGAGGCTTAACTCTCCGATTATAAGTACATTTACAATCGTTTCCTGACTGATCACCCCATTGGCTGCAAGCACTGCTGCCGCGATTGGGAGGTCAAATGCCGCTCCTCTTTTTCTTACATTTGCCGGAGAAAGATTGATCACTACCTTTCTTGGCGGAATCTGTATGCCGCTGTTTTTTACTGCCGTGCGAACACGCTCCGCCGACTCTTTTACTTCCGATGCAAGATGACCTACCATATGAAAAAATGGAAGTCCATTTCCCACATCTGCCTCCACATGGATAAACTCTGCCTGCATTCCCTGCAGAGATGCTGATAAAACTGTGCTAAACAAAGCCGATACCACTCCTTCCCAAATCGCACTGCGTATCTTCTCTTAGCCTCTTTTATTTCTGTACAAAAATAAGAACCGCACATGCGATTTTCTTTCTTTTTTCTTGTGTTTCCATACTATTTTTGATCGTTGATTTTCTGGCAGAAACGCCGGAATAATTCTGAAAGAGATGTCTTCAGAATGATTTTCTTTACTATAACATATCTTTTTTGTTTATGCTACATAAGGGTTATAATATTTTTATGAATAATTACAGTTTTCCATGCAATCGCTTACATTTTCTCTCTAACGCAAATACGTCCCGTGCAGAAAGACTTTCTGCCGGAACGTATCATTTTCTTATCTTCTTTTCTCTGCTTTTTACAAATATTCGTAAAATTTGTTATGCTTCTTCTGTCTCTGCTTCGGGTTCTTCCACACGCTCATATTTCGAAAAGATCTTCCGGTAAATATACGATGTGACAAATGCCAGAAACGAAAATCCAGTCATGAACCAGAATGCAAGTGCTGTGATCATTGCCCGTGCACTGAAAACCGTCACAAACAGTACTAAAATATTGACTCCAAAAAGAAGTAATGTGAACGGAAAACTGCCGATACCGATCAACAGAGCATTTTTGAAAATCTGCTTCATTGTCGCGTGAAATCGTGCAATATAAGGGAAAATATACATTGCAATCATCAGATAAACAAAAGACATTGCATAAATAGTCACCCCAAATGCTTTTCCAAATCCGCCTTCCAGTCCCATCGCAAACCTGATGTCTACAAAAAGCACTGTTCCAACGAAAAGTATCACTAACCATGCGATCGTACTCTGTTTGAAATTCTCTTTAAATCCTTTTAGAAATCCTTTGGCAATATAACTTTCTTCGTTCTTTACCGCCTTCAATGTTACAGAATACAGCGCCGTCCACGAAGCACCGATCGTCACGATCGGAATGCTGCATAAAAGGAATAAAAAATTGAGGATGACCAAATCGGCTACCCTTCCTAAAAATCTCCAGACAATATTGTCTGTGTCAAATAATCTGCCCATACAATCCCGCCATTCATATAATTTTTGCGGCAGCTGCCGCCCTTCACTTTGTCAGACATAAGTATATGATAGCACGTTCTCCTTTGATAGTAAACAGACATTTTGATGCTTTTTTCTCTGTTTTCATGTGGAAAAGCACAAATCTTCTCTCCAGCACATAAGCTATATTAAATATGCTTAGAGGTGCTTATCTTGAAATCATTTCCAACTCCCCTCACTTCTGCTGAGGAACAATATTACATGCAAAAATACACAGAGGGCGACCTTGAAGCAAAACACATCCTGATCGAACACAATCTCCGGCTTGTAGCACATATTGTCAAAAAGTATCAACGTCCGGAGGAAGACAATGAAGATCTGATCTCCATCGGAACCGTAGGACTGATCAAAGCAGTCATCACCTTTAATCCTGAAAAAGGAAATCGACTTTCCACTTATGCAGCCCGCTGTATTGAAAATGAAATTCTGATGATGCTTCGCTCTAGAAAAAAATCCTCCCGGGAAATCTCTCTCTACGAACCGATCGGTACTGACCGGGAAGGTAATGAGATCCAGCTGTTTGATGTCATGGAGACAACAGATGAAGATATCCACGAGAAAATCAATCTCAAAGACGATGTACGCACTTTATACGAAAAAGTAGAATCCGAATTATCTGACCGGGAACGGCTCGTTCTGAAAATGCGCTACGGACTTTACAATGAGGAAGAATACACGCAGCGTGAAATCGCAAAAAGGCTTGGAATTTCCCGCTCTTACGTATCACGCATTGAAAAAAGCGCCGTGGAAAAATTGCGCAGCTTCTTTCCGGAATCTTGACAGAATACTAAGAAACCGAAAGCAAAGGCTCATTTTCAGTGAAAATGCTTGCCGCTTTCGGTTTCCTCATCACATTATACTTCTTTCGCTTCCTGTCTTCTTAAAATATCATACTGCTCTAACGGCATTCCCAGATCTACATACAATACTTGTTTTGGATGCGGAGCACTCTCCTGCTCATTGCCATCCTCATCTAAGATCCGCTTCACTTCCACACTAATATTTTCGCCATTCGGTTTCATCACTTCGATCGTCTCTCCGACAGAAAACTTATTTCTCTGTTCGATACGGTAAGTGCCATCACGCTCTTCCCCTACGATTCCAAGATAGGTATACTCTTTCACATAAGTATTGCTGTCATAGATCTGTGTTGTCTCATCTGGCTTTCCAAAGAAAAATCCTGTCGTAAACTGCCGATAAGTACAATTAGAGATCTGTTCCAGATACCATGGCATATTTTTCTCATAGAGTGCCGGATCCTTCTGATAGTCGTCAATCGCCTTGCGGTATGTTCTTGCAACCGTTGCTACATAGAGTGCGGTCTTCATACGTCCCTCGATCTTCAGACTGTCAATGCCCGACTCTAAAATTTCCGGGATATGCTGGATCATACAGAGGTCCTTGGAGTTAAAAATATAAGTTCCTCTCTCATTTTCATATACCGGCATATATTCTCCTGGTCTGGTCTCCTCAACCACAGAATATTTCCATCTGCATGGATGGGTACATGCTCCCCGGTTTGCATCTCTTCCGGTGAAATAGTTGCTGAGCAGGCATCTTCCGGAATAAGAAATGCACATCGCCCCATGGACAAATGTCTCAATTTCCAGCTCATCCGGAATATTTGCCCGAATCTCTCTAATTTCCTCCAAAGACAATTCCCTTGCTGATACGACACGAGATGCCCCCAGCTTATGCCAGAAATTATAAGTCGCATAGTTTGTATTATTTGCCTGCGTACTGATGTGACGCTCAATCTCCGGACAGATTTCCTTTGCGATCTCAAATACACCAGGGTCGGCAATGATCAATGCGTCTGGTTTAATCTCTTTTAACTCTTTAAAATATTCTCGTACCCCTGAAAGATCCTCATTATGCGCGAGAATATTGGCAGTTACATATACTTTTACATCGTGTTCATGTGCAAATGCGATTCCCTCCTTCATTTCCTCCATGGAAAAGTTTTTCGCTTTCGCTCGAAGTCCGAAGGCCTCTCCTCCAATGTAAACCGCATCAGCTCCAAACATAACAGCTGTCTTTAATACTTCCAGGCTGCTCGCCGGAATCAATAATTCTGGATGTCTTGCCATATATTTTTCCTTTCTGTACAACTTGTTTCTTTTCTATTTTTCTCCAATCTTTACACTGACTGTTGCTCCGTCCCCAATCGGAACTATAGACGTCAGCAGTCTGTCATCATGCTTTAATGCATACAGATATTCCCTCATTCGGCTGTGGATCGTCCGATTCCTGCGCTCCACTGCGAAGCGAGATTCAATGATATCTCCTTCCTGAAGCACATTGTCCGATACGAGGACGCCTCCCGGATTCAAAAGACGCATCACTTCCGGCAGATAATAAATATACTGTCCTTTTGCCGCATCCATAAAAATAAAATCATACGGCTCTTTTAAGGACTGCATCACTTCCATCGCATCTCCTTCCAGAAGTGTGATCTGTTTTTCTTTTCCTGCCCGCCTGAAATTTTCACGGGCAATCGGAATCCGTTTCTCATATTTTTCAATTGTTGTGATCTCACATTCCTCTGTCACATATTCACTCATCAGAATTGCAGAAAATCCGACAGCCGTTCCAACCTCTAAAATCCGCTTCGGTTTCTGCATCGCAAGCAGTACTTTCAGAAAGCTCTGCATCTCCTTCCGGATGATCGGTACATAAGTATCCAGTGCCTCCTGCTCGATCTGCTCCAAAATCGCTGTGTTTTCTGTGTCAAGAGAATTAATGAACGTCACCATTCTTTCATCTACAATCATATGCCTTCTCCTCTGTTTCTGAATTGCAAAACCTCAGAAAATAAGGCGGAGAACCAAAATCCTCCGCCCTTCTTTCCTTCTATACATCCATAATGATCGGAAGGATCATCGGACGTCTCTTAGTCCGCTTCCAGATAAAATCATTCATCGTATCGCGGATCACTAATTTAATTCTGCTCCAGTCTGCATTGCGATTGTTTCTCAAACAGTTCTCAAGCGCATCGGAAAGTACCTGTCTTGCCTCTTCCATCAGCCCTTCGGACTCCCTTACATAGACAAATCCTCTTGAAACAATGTCCGGCCCTGCAAGGAGCTGATTGGTTCCCTTCTCCAGTGTCAGGACTACGATCAGTATACCATCTTCTGCCAAATGCTGACGATCACGTAATACAATATTTCCAACATCGCCAACACCGAGTCCGTCTACAAGGATTGCTCCCGTCTGTACTTTGTCTACAACCTTTGCACTTTGATTATCCAGCGCCAGTACCTCTCCGGATTTGAGGATGAATACATTTTCCTTCGGAATGCCAAGCGCTGTCGCAATTCCTGCATTTGCCTTCAAATGACGATATTCTCCATGAACCGGGATCGCATATTTTGGTTTCACAAGAGAATAGATCAATTTCAACTCTTCCTGACAGGCATGCCCGGATACGTGTGCATCCTGGAAAATAACATCTGCACCCTTCTGGGAAAGTTCATTGATCACCCTTGACACTGCCTGTTCAGTTCCCTGGTTTGGTTTTGAACTGAAAATAACTGTATCTCCCGGCTTGATGCTGACCTTCTTATGAATATCTGCTGCCATACGAGATAATGCCGCCATAGACTCTCCCTGGCTTCCTGTTGTGATCAGAACTGTCTTCTCATCCGGATAATTCTTCAGCTGATCGATCTCGATCAATGTCTTGTCCGGCACATTCAGATACCCAAGCTCTGATGCTGTGGAAATAATGTTGACCATGCTCCGTCCTTCCACGACAACTTTTCTGTCATACTTATAGGCAGAGTTGATGATCTGCTGTACACGGTCTACATTCGATGCGAAAGTAGCAATAATAATCCTTGTATTTCTATGTTCTGCAAAAATCTGGTCAAAAGTCTTTCCAACTGTCCGCTCTGACATCGTAAATCCCGGGCGCTCTGCATTCGTACTGTCTGACATCAGCGCAAGCACACCTTTCTTTCCGATCTCAGCAAATCTCTGAAGATCGATCGCATCTCCAAATACCGGAGTGTAATCGACTTTAAAGTCACCTGTATGCACAACGATTCCTGCCGGCGAATAAATTGCAAGCGCAGAAGCATCTGCGATACTGTGATTTGTCTTAATGAATTCAATCCGGAACTGCCCCAGATTGATCGACTGTCCGTGACGCACAACCTTTCTTCTTGTACAGCGGAGCAGGTTGTGCTCCTTTAATTTATTTTCAATGATTCCCATCGTAAGCTTTGTCGCATAGATTGGAAGATTCATCTCTTTTAATACATAAGATAATGCTCCGATGTGATCCTCATGTCCGTGGGTAATGACAAATCCTTTCACCTTTTGGATATTATCCTTCAAATAAGTGATATCCGGAATCACAAGGTCGATTCCTAGCATATCATCCTCCGGAAATGCCAGTCCACAGTCTACTACAATAATACTGTCCTCATATTCAAAGGCAGTAATGTTCATTCCGATCTGCTCAAGTCCTCCGAGCGGAATGATCTTTAATTTTGAATTGCTCTCTCTTTTCAAAAGCTACACCTCCATGTTTCATTCTACTTTCTTTTCTCTGCACTTTCTCTTTCTGCACATTCTTTACATTGTCCGTAGAATTTCAACTCGTGGTCCAGAACATGGAAATCCGTTTTCCTCTCAATATAACTTTCCAGCTCCTCTAAGAGATCATCTTCAAAAGACCATACCTTTCCACAACTTTTACATATCAAATGATGATGATGATGCTTTCCTTCCCCGCCTTCGATCAGGGTTCCGATTTCATATCTGACACATCCATCATCCAGATTAATCCGATCCACCAATTGCAATTCCAGTAACAACTGTACCGTCCGGTATACGGTCGCCAATCCAATTTCAGGATAGTCGACTTTCACCAGTTCATAAATGTCCTCCGCTGTCATATGCTCACCACGATGTTTTTCAAGCACCTCAAGTACAAGCAGTCTCTGGTTTGTCACTTTCAGTCCCTGCTCTTTTAATATTTTCTTAAACGCTTCCTGGTTTAATGTCATATGCCACCTCATCTGCAAAGTTCTATACTCAAATGTATCTAAACTACATTTCAATATCAACGTCTTCTAATAATTCTTCAAATACTTTTGAAACTGCAAGAAGTTCTGTATCATCTTCCACAACTTCATATACACTTTCATCCTCTTCTACTTTACTTAAATCCTTCAAGATCAGACATTCTGCATCATCTTCTTCAGAATCTGTAACAAGAATATATGTCACACCGCCTAATTTTGTCTGTTCTAACACAAAAAATTCTACTGCCTGATCTTCTCCTTCAAATGTAAATGTAATCTTTTCCATAAAAACTCCTACACTTCTTCCATATCCTCGTCTGACTTCTGTCTGAAATAAACAGAATCCAGATATCCCTGCAAGATAAAAACTGCCGCGATCTTATCTACATATTTCTTGCGGTCTTCTCTTCGTACGTTATTTTCGATCAATGTCCGTTCTGCCTCGACGGTTGTCAGGCGCTCATCCCACATCGTAACCGGAAGTGCTGTTCTCCGCTCAAGCATCTCCTTGAATTCCAGCGACTTCTCTGCCCGGTCACCGACAGTGTTGTTCATATTCTTTGGGAAGCCAAGAACAATCTCCTCGACCTGGTATTCCTGCGCAAGCGCCTCAATACGAGCCAGTGTCTTTCTTAGCTTGTTCTCTTCCTTCCTGCAGATTGTTTCAATTCCCTTGGCAGTAAGACCTAAAGGGTCACTGATTGCGACCCCCACCGTCTTAGACCCATAATCCAGTCCCATAATCCTCATACGATATTATTCCCATCCGTGATGCTCGATATACGCTTTCAGCATCTCCTCTACAAGCTCGTCCCGCTCCATCTTCATAATCAGACTTCTCGCGCCATTGTGACTTGTGATGTAAGTCGGATCTCCTGACATAATATACCCTACGATCTGATTTACCGGGTTGTATCCTTTTTCTTTCAGTGCCCCATACACGATCTCAAGAATGTCTTTCGCCTTGATCTGTGGTCCGGTCTCCACATGAAAGAACTGTGTATTGCTCAAATCTTTCATCTTTTCTTCCTCCGTTTCATACATTTCTATTCTAATATAAATGTACCAAAAATACAATGAATATTTTGTGAAGGATTTTTAAAATGATTCTCAAAATAAAGTTTTCTACTTTTACAATGCATCCACTGTCCATGCATCTTTTCCGACAGTCACTCTTAATAATCTGCCAGATAAGTTTTCATCAGACAAGATTGCCAGCCGGATATATTCCTTCGTATGTCCGATCCAATATGTCTTTCCGTCTTTCTCCATCTGTTCCTCTACAAGAATTTCTGTCTCTTTGCCCGCAAATTGCTCCTCATAAGCTTTCCGGTTCCGTTCATCCAATGCAAGTAACGTGTTACTCCTTTTTGTCTTCTCCGGCTCCGGCACTTGATTCGGCATTACCGCAGCCTTTGTTCCCTGACGCTTTGAATATTTAAAAATATGCGTCTCATAAAAATTTACTTTTTCTACAAATGCCCTTGATTCTTCAAATTCTTCTTCGGTCTCTCCCGGGAATCCGACGATTATGTCTGTAGTCAATGCCGGATTTTCAAAATATTTACGGAGCAGCATGCATTTTTCAAAATATTCTTCTGCGGAATATCTTCGGTTCATCCGCTTTAAAGTCTCCTCGCAGCCACTTTGCAATGACAGATGAAAATGCGGACAGATTTTTGGAAGTGCAGACAGCGCCGACGCAAATTCTTCTGTGATAATGCGGGGTTCCAACGATCCGAGTCGGATTCTCTCGATTCCTTCGATTGCATGAACCGCCTGGATCAGCGAAAGTAACGTTTCCTTTTCTTCAAAGTCAACTCCGTAAGAACTCAGATGAATTCCTGTGAGCACAACTTCCTTATAGCCATTGGCTGCAAGTGCACTCACTTCTTCCACAACTTCTTCTTTTCTTCTGCTTCTGACACGACCTCTCATGTATGGGATGATGCAGTATGTACAAAACTGGTTACAGCCGTCCTGTACTTTAATGTATGCCCGTGTGTGTTCTGCAGTCTTGGTCAGATGGAGTTCTTCGTATTCTTTCGTGTGATTGATATCAATGACTTCCTGCTGCACAAACACACCGTCTGCTTCTTTTCGTTTCTGCTCATACTCCTCAAGAATCTCGATCAAATTCTGCTTCTTATTATTTCCGATGACAATATCAATACATTCATCGATCTTATCGCTGTTTTCCTGCGCCTGCACATAACATCCCGCCGCCACAACGATTGCATCCGGATTCATCTTTTTTGCCCGGTGTATCATCTGTCTTGACTTTCTGTCAGCCATATTGGTCACCGTACATGTGTTGATAATATAGATATCCGCCCCTTCCTGAAACGGAACAATCTCATAGCCATTCTGTTCCAACAGTTCCTGCATCGCCTCTGTCTCGTATGCATTGACTTTACATCCAAGATTATGTAATGCTGCTTTTTTCATCTTTTTTCCCTTTCTTTTTCTGCTTCTATGTAATTGTTATCCAAAATCACGAAAATTTCTCCATTTCTTTGGCACTTTGTTTCTTGACTTTTATACCCCCAAACTTTAAGATAAGGGTAGAACAAAATTCAAGGAGGATTATTCAATGAAAACAGTACAAATTTCATTAAATTCAATCGACAAAGTAAAATCTTTCGTAAACGAAATCACAAAATTTGATCACGATTTCGACTTAGTATCCGGAAGATATGTGATTGACGCAAAATCTATCATGGGTATTTTCAGCTTAGACTTATCAAAACCGATCGACTTAAACATCCACGCTGAAAAAGACCTTGATACTATTTTAGAAGCGCTTGCTCCATACTTAGTATAAGTTTTCAACAGTCACCTACGACTTTGATAAAGAAGTATACAGATATTCTCCGGAATGTCTGTAAGAAAATATAGATATGTTCCGGCCGGCTCCGGTCAGGAACATATCTATTTTTTTACTATTTTACAACAATCGTCTCCACAGTGTTCACAGCTGCCTCAAACAGTTCATCAATCTTTTCTGCAAGATTTTCTTCTGATCTGCGGATCACATTGATATTCGGTTTTGTCACCGGGTGTTTTGCGACAAAGATCGTACAACAATCCTCAAACGGAAGAATAGACGTCTCGTAAGTATCGATTTTCTCTGCAATCTCCACGATTTCCTGCTTGTCAAATCCAATCACCGGACGGTATACCGGCAGTGTACATACATCATTGGTTGCTGCCAGACTCTGCATCGTCTGGCTCGCCACCTGTCCGATACTCTCCCCTGTGATCAACCCAAGGCATCCGCTCTCTTTTGCAAAATGTTCTGCAATCTTCATCATATAACGACGCATAATAATCGTCAGCTCATCATGTGGACACTTATCATAAATATACAGCTGAATGTCTGTAAAGTTAACAATGTGCAGCTTAATCGGTCCTGAATACTTTGCCACTAATTTCGCAAGATCGATCACTTTCTGTTTTGCACGCTCACTTGTATACGGTGGTGCATGGAAATAAGTTGCCTCCAGCCCGACTCCTCTCTTGGAAATCATATAACCTGCTACCGGGCTGTCAATCCCACCGGAGAGCAGAAGCATCGCCTTTCCGTTTGTTCCCACCGGCATTCCACCTGGTCCCGGAATGATTTCTGAATAAATGTAGATCTGTTCGCGGATTTCGATATTAAGCTTGATCTCTGGCTTGTGCACATCTACCTTGATTTCTGGAAATGCCTCTAAAATAGCCTCTCCAAGATCGCAGTTGATCTCCATAGAATTCTTCGGATAACTCTTCTTGCCTCTTCTTGCCTCTACTTTAAATGTTGTATTTTTATCCGGATACATCTGATCCATATAATCTACAACATCTTTTTTTAATTGTTCAAATCCCTGGTCTTCCACATGGACTACCGGACAGATTCCCACGATTCCAAAAACTCTCTTTAAACTTGCGACAGTCTCCTCATAGTCATACTCTCCTTCACATTCTACATAGATTCTCCCCTGGGATTTGTGGATATCAAAAGTTCCATCCACATCTTTCAGCGCATAGCGCATCTGACGGATCAAGGCATCCTCAAAAAGATATCTGTTTTTCCCTTTGATCCCGATTTCTCCGTATTTTATCAAAAATGCATGAAATATCATTTTTCTTATCCTTTCTTTTGCATATTATATCAATGTCTTGTATACCTTCTCAACATCGGTACACAATTATATAATGTTTCCAGTGTATAGTCAATTTCCTCTTCGGTTGTAAATTCGGAAAGACTGAATCGAAGCGTCGCATCGAGGTATTCTTTCTTCACACCGATTCCTTTCAGCACACCGCTGATTGCCGGATGATTTGATGCACAGGCAGAACCGGAGGATACATAGATTCCTTTGTCTTCCAACGTATGAAGCAGCACTTCACTTCGGATTCCAGCTACACCGACACTGATAATATGCGGCGCACTCGTCTCATCTGTCACTCCATGGATCACTACATCATCGATTTTCTGGATTCCTTCAATGAACCGATTTTTTAGCGCACGCATCTTTGCGGTCTTTTCATCCAAATCCGTATAAATCTCTTTGACGGCTCTTCCAAGTCCAGCAATCCCCGGAACATTCTCCGTGCCGGAACGAATATTTTTCTGCTGTTCTCCTCCGAAAATAATCGGATGGATCTTCACCTTCTCGTTGATATAAAGCGCTCCGATTCCTTTCGGTCCGTGGATTTTATGTCCGCTCACAGACATCATATCAACCCCGATCCGCTTTGGATAAATCCGATATTTTCCAAATCCTTGAACTGCATCCACATGAAATAAAATTTTATTGTTGTACCCCTTAATGATACGCGCTGCTTCCTCAATTGGTTGAACCGCTCCCATCTCATTATTCACATACATGATCGATACGAGGATTGTCTCCTCACAGAGCGCTTCCTGCAGTGCGGAAAGCTTCACCTTTCCTTCTGCATCTACCGGAAGATACGTCACGCGAAATCCTTCTTCTTCAAGATAATGCATCGTATTTAAAATTGCCGGATGCTCGATGGACGAAGTGATCAGATGTCTCCCTGCCCGATGATTTGCCCTTGCAGCGCCGATCAGCGCAAGGTTATCGCTCTCAGTTCCTCCGGAAGTAAAAAAGATTTCTTTTTCCTGCACTTTCATCGCCTTTGCAATGATTTCCTTTGCTTCCTTGATATATTGTTCTGCCTCGACTCCTTTTCTGTGCATAGAAGATGGATTTCCGTAATCTTCACACATTACTTTTCCAACAATGTCCCGCACACATTCATAACACTTTGTTGTCGCCGAATTGTCCAGATATATTTCCATAGTTTTCTCCTGTTTTCTTTTACTATCAGATTATGTCATTCCTGTTCCAGATGATACATCAGCACAGACAACATCGTCATCCCCGCCGTCTCTGTGCGAAGGATCCGCCTTCCAAGCGTGATCGGATATGCTCCTGCCTCCATGGCAAGCTTCACCTCTTCTTGCTCAAATCCGCCTTCCGGACCAATGAAAATCCCAACCGACTGCCCCGGCTGTATCGCTTGGATCCGCTCTTTTGTAGCCTGCATTCCCTCCGCTAATTCATATGGGATCAGAAGAACATCAAGGCTTTTCGCATAAGAAAGCGCTTCCTGATAGTTCATCACTTGTTTTATTTCCGGGATCACATTTCTCCCAGCCTGTTTTGCAGCGCTCTCTGAGATCCCGCTCCACCGTTCTCTCTTCTTTGCCGCCTTTTTCTGATCCAGCTTTACCACTGCCCTCTTTGTCGCAACCGGAATCACTTCCCATGCCCCAAGTTCTACCGCTTTCTGGATGATCAACTCCATCTTATCGCTCTTTGGGAGCCCCTGAAACAGATAAAGTTTTGATGGAAGTTCATTTTCTGCTTCCCGTTCCTCCAAAATCCGAGCCGTTACCTTGTCTGCCTCCAGTGATTCGATCTCACAGAGATACTTCTTATTGTTGCCATCACTGATTTCCAACTGCTCTCCCGTCTTCATACGAAGTACATTCTTCATATGATTGACGTCCGACCCGGTAATCTCAATGTATCCATCCCTCACTTGATCTGGCACTACAAAAAAATGCTGCATGTTCTTCTATCCTCTTTCTTAGAAATTTTTTCTTGCGGTAACAGATACCCACTCTCCTTGATAGGTCACTTCCAGCACTTCCAGCCCCGCTGCCTTCACTGCCTCTACAACAGTATCTTCCTTGTCATCGATGATTCCGCTTGTAATATAGACACCACCTTTTTTCAGCTGGTTTAAGATCACTGGTGTCAGTGGCACAAGAACGTCCGCAAGAATATTTGCCACAACAATGTCATACTTATCATTGCCGACTTTATCCTGCACTTCCTTGTCATCAATAATATTGCCAATCATGACTTCATACTGGTCTCTAGTAATTCCATTGACTTCCATGTTTTCATAAGTAGCATCGATTGCACACGGATCAAGATCTGTTCCCACAGAATAAGCTGCGCCAAATTTTAAGGCAAGCATGCCAAGAATTCCGCTTCCACATCCTACATCAAGAATTCTTGTCTCCTTTGTCACATGTTTCTTCAGCTGACGAATGCAAAGCTGTGTCGTCTCGTGCATTCCTGTTCCAAATGCTGTTCCCGGATCGATATGAATGATCATCTTATCCTCATCTTCCGGTTTTACCTCTTCCCAGGATGGAATAATTAAAATGTCATCGACATAGAACTGATGAAAATACTGCTTCCAGTTATTTACCCAATCCAGATCTTCTGTCTGAGACTCTTCGATCGTCCCTTCTCCTACATTCGCATAGGCACGCATCGCTTCAAACTCGTCTCTGACCTTTGCAAGCATCTCCTCTTTATCCACTTCCTCCTCAAGGTAGAAGCTGAGGTAAGCAATCCCATCATCACTCTCGATCTGCGGCAGGATGTCTACAAACATCTGCTCTTTATCAGCCTGTGTAAGCGGCACTTTATCCTCAATCTCCACACCTTCAATTCCCAGATCCATCAACATACTGCTGACAAGGTCTTCCGCCTCTGTTGTTGTCTTTAATCTGAATTTGTTCCATCTCATAATCATTCACCTCTTTAAAAATCTAATCTGCATCTTCTCCCAATAACAGATTTCTTATCTTCTCTGCTCTGCCTATTTTTACTTTACTGTATTAGAAAATCCCCAGGTGCTCCAGAAGAATCTTTATTCCCATTAAAATCAGGATCAATCCTCCTGCCAGTTCCGCTTTGGACTTATATTTTGCACCAAATACATTCCCAATCTTCACCCCGCCTACGGACAGTAAAAATGTTGTCACTCCGATAAATGCAACTGCCGGAATGATGTCCACCTGCAAGAATGCAAATGTGATCCCAACTGCGAGCGCATCAATGCTGGTCGCAACCGCAAGCACAAGCATCTCCTTCACCTTAAGAGAATCTTCTTCCATCCCGCACTCTTCGCCGTCTTCCCGCGATTCTTTGATCATGTTCAGACCGATGATCCCAAGAAGTACAAATGCAATCCAGTGATCGATCGAAGTGATCACATGGCTGAACTGCACACCCAATGCATATCCCAAAAGCGGCATCCCCGCCTGAAATATACCAAAATAAAGTCCGACAATGCCAGCCTTTGTCCATGTACATTTCTTCATCGCCAATCCTTTGCAGACTGACACTGCAAACGCATCCATGGAAAGACCTACCGCGATCAAAAATAATTCTATGATTCCCATTGTTTTCTTCCTCTTCTTTTGTTTGCTCTGCAAGGTCTTCCAAAATCTATTTTTAGACCTATCAATTTATCATAACATAAAAAGGAAGTTTCTTCTACACTATTTTGAAGCTGTTGCTACTCTTCACAGATCTCCCGAACTTCATCATGCATCTCTCCCGCATATTGTTCTTCTGTCATCGTCACAAGAACATCTCCTGCTCTGATCATTGTGTTTCCTCTCGGAATAATCTCTCTTCCGCTTCTTTGAATCGACACAAGCAGGCAGTGTTCCGGCCACTGGATTTCTCCAACCTCATGATCCGCTGCCGCTGAGCCAAACATCACAGACTGCCGCATCAGTACTTTCTCCCTGCTTCCTTCTTCTTTCAGTTCTCCTCTGCCCGCGAGCAGGCGTTCCAGAAGGCTTTCGTAGATCGGATCAGACTTTAATAACGTCGCCACAATATATGCCACGATCGAGATGATCGAGAGTGACAGCATCTGGCTCACTGACCCAGTCATCTCAAAGATCAGGATGATTCCGGTCAGCGGCGCACGCACGATCGCGGTGAAATAGCCTGCCATTGCAAGTAAGACAAAATTATTGATATAATCCGGGTCCATTCCAAAGTAATTGACACCGATCATTCCAAAGATTCCCCCAGTCAGTGCTCCAAGCACAAGCAGTGGAAAGAAAATCCCTCCCGGCGCCCCGGAACCGAAACAGATTGCCGAGAACACAAATTTCGCTGCGAGCAAAAAGATTGCTCCCCCAAGCAATAGCTTATGATCCGTCATCAGATCGATCAGTTCATGTCCGCTTCCAAGTAATTCCGGCACTGTAAATGCAAAAATTCCGGCAAGCGTAAATGGAATCAGCAGTCGTGTCACTTCATTTAACCATGAGACTTTTTTATACATTGCCTGCACCGTCAGCGTAAACCAATTGTAAAATGCACCGAAGCATCCAAGAATCACTCCAAGCACAACGATCATCCAATAATAATTCTGTGGAAGTACATTTCCGATATCAAACTGAAATACCGGTTCTATCCCGATAAACTGGGAAGAAATATAATCTGCAGTAATCGATGCGGTCATCACCGAAATCAGCACAGATACCGAGAAATTTTTATGCACTTCTTCAAGTGAGAACATCACCCCCGCAAGAGGCGCATGAAATGCCGCCGACAGCCCTGCGCTCGCCCCACAGGTCAACAGAAACTTATCTTCCGTCCGATCCCGCTTTAACAGTTT
>ENA-OQKF01000163-OQKF01000163.1-human-gut-metagenome-genome-assembly--contig:-NODE-163-length-53283-cov-6.527222_pt1 | contig 53283 bp, 36 predicted proteins | sample MGYA00242617_ERZ504784 | MGnify/ENA primary metagenome ERZ504784 (study PRJEB26092, sample SAMD00036364) | human gut metagenome | host: Homo sapiens | study: EMG produced TPA metagenomics assembly of... | reverse complement strand
TTACGCCATCGTCGATGAGGTCGACTCCATCCTCATCGACGAGGCCCGTACCCCTCTGATCATCTCCGGCCCGGCCGAGGGCGACGTGACCCGTTGGTACCGCCAGTTCGCGCGTCTCGTGCCGAAGCTGACCCGCGCCGAGGACTATGAGGTCGACGAGAAGAAGAAGGTCGTCGGTGTGCTCGACCCGGGCATCACCAAGGTCGAGGACTTCCTCGGCATCGACAACCTGTACGAGCCGAACAACACCGCACTGATCGGCTACCTGAACAACGCCATCAAGGCCAAGGAACTCTTCCTGCGTGACCGCGACTACGTCGTCACCCACGGCGAGGTTCTGATCGTCGACGAGCACACCGGCCGTATCCTGCCGGGCCGCCGTTACAACGAGGGTCTGCACCAGGCGCTGGAAGCCAAGGAGAACGTGGAGATCAAGGCCGAGAACCAGACCTTCGCCACCATCACCCTGCAGAACTACTTCCGCATGTACGACAAGCTCGCCGGCATGACCGGTACCGCCGAGACCGAGGCCGCCGAGTTCATGGGCACCTACAAGCTGGGCGTGCTGCCGATCCCGACGAACAAGCCGATGATCCGCAAGGACCAGGACGACCTCATCTTCCGCACCAAGAAGGAGAAGCTGGCCGCCATCGTCAAGGACGTCGCCAAGCGCCACGCCAAGGGCCAGCCGGTGCTGCTGGGTACCGCATCCGTCGAGTCCTCCGAGGTCGTCTCCTCGCTGCTCGACGTGGCGGGCATCGACCATCAGGTGCTCAACGCGAAGCAGCACGCCAGCGAGGCCAAGGTCGTCGCGGTCGCCGGCCGCAAGGGCGCCGTCACCGTCGCCACCAATATGGCCGGTCGTGGTACCGATATCATGCTCGGCGGCAACGTCGAGTTCCTGGCCGACCAGAAGCTCAAGTCCGAGGGCTATTCCCCCGAGGACACGCCGGACGAGTACGAGAAGCGCTGGCCGGGCACCTTGGCCGAGGTCAAGGAGCAGGTCAAGGACGAGCATGAGGAGGTCGTCGAGCTTGGCGGTCTGTATGTGCTCGGCACCGAGCGCCACGAATCCCGCCGTATCGACAACCAGCTGCGCGGCCGTTCCGGCCGTCAGGGCGATCCTGGCGAGTCCCGCTTCTACCTGTCGCTGGAAGATGACCTGATGCGTCTGTTCAACACGCAGCTCGTCGCCCGCGTCATGGCCAAGGGCATGCCGGAAGGCGAGCCGATCGAGGCGAAAAGCGTGTCGAAGGGTGTGCGCACCGCACAGAAGACCGTCGAGGCGCGCAACTTCGAAATCCGTAAGAACGTCCTCAAGTACGACGACGTGATGAACAAGCAACGTACCGTCATCTACTCCGAGCGTCAGGCGGTGCTTAAGGGCGAGGACATTCACGGTGATATCGAGCGCTTCATTGCCGATACCATCGACAGCTACATCAAGGGTGCCCAGAAGGGTTCCAGCAAGCCCTCCGACTGGGATTGGGACGGCCTGTTCAAGGCCCTCAAGACCGTGTTCCCGTTCGAGCTTGACCAGGACGCCGCCAAGGACGCCGCCGACAAGCTCAAGGGCGACAAGGCCGTTGCGGCCGTGCGCGACTCCCTCGTCGATCAGGCCAGGGAGGAGTACGCCGAACTTGAGGAGAAGGTCGGTGAGGAAGGCCTGCGCCAGCTGGAACGCCGCGTGGTCCTCGCCGTGCTTGACCGCAAGTGGCGTGAGCACCTGTACGAGATGGACTACCTCAAGGATGGCATCGGCCTGCGCGGCATGGGCCAGCGCGACCCGCTGGTCGAGTACCAGCGCGAAGGTTACCAGATGTACAACTCCATGATCGAGGCGATCAAGGAGGAGTCCGTCCAGCTGCTCTTCCACGTCGATGTGCAGCAGGTGTCCAGGAGCGAGGAAGTCGGCATCGAGTCCGATGACGCCGTCGTTGATGAGGCCGAAGAGGCCGTCGGCGCCGCTAGCTCCGAAGTCGACAAGGCCGAGGACGCCGGTGAGGCTGAGACTGCGGAGGAATCCGACGAGAAGGTCGCCATCGCCCAGTCCGCCAAGGAATCCGCCGCAGGCGAGGCCACTGCGCCGATCACCGGCCCGGCTCCGATCAGCCATGCCGAAGGCAAGGTGCCCGCCAACAAGCGCCCGAAGAACGAGGAGCTGAAGACCCCGTGGTCCGACGGCCGTACGTTCCCCGGCACGTCCAAGAACGCGCAGTGCCCGTGCGGTTCCGGTCGCAAGTACAAGATGTGCCACGGCCAGAACGAAGAGTGAGATAAGCTCTCCGGACTAGACGAGTAAGTGGCTCCCCTCGATGTGAGGGGAGCCACTTGCGTTTTCGGGGGAGAGGAAGGGCTTGTCTGCGGGTTGAGCCCGTCGATTATTCGCGGGGCCGCGGAATCGAGGTTCGCCGAGCCTCATTCGCTGTACAACGCACGATTTTGATGGATTCGCGCGTGTTGTACAGCGATACCGCAGGACAACGCGTGCATCAATCGGTTGACGCGTGCATTGTCCCACGACGCAAATCGCGAAATCGTTGGAATTCTACCGTTTGTAAAATGCCGCTATCTGGGGTTCCCGATATCGTCTCAGGACAACGCGCGCATCAATCGATATATGCGTGCGTTGTCCGCCATATTCGGTGCCCATCAGTGCAAAGGCCTGGTACGCGCGCGGCGATCTCATTGACCCTGCAGCGATTCCGATCCATTGCCCGGCAAAGCCTTGGGATACTGCATAACGTTTCAGTCGGGACTCCCGTAGCGGCATCGTGGCGATGCCTGCCGCGTTGCCTGCCCTGATTGTCGGCACGCTGTCCGGGCTGGACAAGTAAGTGGCTCCCGCTGACGGGAGCCGATGATGTTTTGCAATATGGAAGATTACGGGCGACGAAACGACAAGCCATTACAATGAGGCGACGAATACATATCACGCGGCGTGACGAAACGCCAAGGAGGGCATCATGGCCGAGATCACATGGAAGTCGATTCTCACCAAGCTGGTCGGGGGAGACCACCTGAGCGCTGAGGAATCGGAGTGGTTCGTCGACGACCTGATGCAGGGCAACGCCGATCCGGCCGCCGTGGGTGCCGCGTTCGCCATGCAGGAGCAGCTGGGACTGACCGCCGACGAGGTGTGTGGCGCCGCAAAGGCCATGGTCTCCCACGCCGTGCCGCTCAACGTGTCCGGTGAGACCACCGACATCGTCGGAACCGGCGGTGACGGCTTCGCCACCGTGAACCTATCCACGATGGGTTCCGTGGCCGCAGCTGCGGCGGGCGTGAAGATCGTCAAGCATGGCAACCGCGCCGCCTCCTCGAAGTGCGGAGCCGCCGACGTGCTCGAGGATCTCGGCCTGCCGATGGATCTGAAGCCCGAGGCGGTCGGGGAGATCGGCGACGAGGTAGGCATCACCTTTGCGTTCGCCCGCACCTTCCACCCGGCCATGCGCTTTGTTGGTCCGATTCGCGCCGCGCTCGGCATCCCGTGCGTGTTCAACATCCTGGGACCGTTGACCAACCCGGCCAATCCGGCGCACGTGGCCATCGGCTGCGCCAACCGCAAGGTGAGTCCGATCATGGCCGCCGTGTACGCCAGCCGCGGCCAGTCCGGCCTGGTCTACACCTCGCACGAGGGTCTCGACGAGCTTGCTCCCACCGGCCCGATCTCCGTGTGGGAGATTCGCGACGGCAAGGTCACCGAAACCGAGTTCGACCCGACCGTGGATCTGTGTCTTGCCAAGATCTCCGTCGAGCAGCTCAAGGGCGGCGAACCCGATGTGAACGCCGCCGCGTTCACGGACTTCTTGGCCGGCAAGGACATCCCGTCACGCACCACCGCGTTGCTCAACGCTGCGTCTGCCATCGTGGCAGACGGCAACCTGGTCGGCGGCGGCACACTCGCCGAGCGGTTCCGTGAGGCGTATGCGCTCGCCGAGAACACCGTCGATTCCGGCAAGGCCGCGGCCCTGTTCGGCAAGTGGATCGAGACCGCCAAGTCCAAGGCCTGACCATTGCGGTGCCCGTCCGATGAGGACGGGCACCGTCGTCACACCCGCGCGCCGTCGTCGAACATGTCGGTGCGCGTCTCGGTGTGCCCCTTGTGTTGGAGGATGAGGCCGGCGCCGCCGACCAGCGCGCACAGACCGAATATGGAGCCCAGGAACGTCGCCAGGGCGGGTACGAACACGGATGCGATGATACCCGCGACGCCTGCGACCAGCAGGATCCAGAACACCAGCTTCGAGGCGTTCACGCGGCCGATTTTCGGGTTCGGCGGCACGAAGTCATCGCCGTACTCGTCCATGACGTCATCGGTATCGAGCCAGCTGCGGCCGCCATGGTCGCGGGGGCCGCGCTGGTGCAGCGGCACCTTGTCATCGGTGAACGTGCCGGCGTCCAGATCGTCGACCGACAGCAGCGCCTCCTTCTCCTTGCGCTGCGCATGCTTCTCGAAGCGCCGCGCGTTGCGTGAGCGCTCGACGTCCTGCAGGTCGTTGGCATGCTCCGCGGCGAAGGCGGCCCAGTCGAGATCGTCGCCGGCATTGGAGCCTGTGTCATACCCGTCATGTCCGGCGCGCGGCGTGGTGTTTGGATGTTCTTCACCCGCGTTGGTATCGTTGTGGTTGCTATCGTGATGATCGGTCATACCGTCCTACTGTAATCAGGCGGACGGCCAAACTTGGGAGGTGTCATCGTGCTGTACTGGTTCTTTGTCAAAGGTTTCGGTTGGATTGCCCGTCGTCGTATGGGACCGACGGCGATCGGACTGGAGAACGTGCCGCGTGAAGGCGGTGCCATCATCGCCGCGAACCATCTGGCGGTCATCGACGATGCGCTGATACCCATCACCTGCCCGCGCATGGTGCATTTCATGGGCAAGGCCGAGTATTTCGAAGGCAAGGGCATCAAGGGCCGGTTCAAGAAATGGTGGTTCACGTCGGTGGGAGTGTTCCCCGTGGACCGTTCCGGCGGCTCGAAGTCGCTGGGCGCGTTGGCCCACGCCCGTGAGATCCTTGAGGAAGGCCACCTGTTCGGCATCCACGTGGAGGGCACGCGCAGTCCTGACGGGCGACTGTACCGGGGCCACACCGGTGCCGCGCGCCTTGCTCTGGAGACCGGCTGCCCGCTGGTGCCGACCGCGTTGGTGGGAACGCGCGAGATACAGCATCCCGGTCAGGTCATCCCGTCGAAGGGCAAGACGAAGGTGATATACGGCAAGCCCATCCCGGTGGATCGCAAGGACGCCGACGAGATCACCCATGAGGAGGTGCGGGCGCTCACCGACCATCTCGTCAGCGAGATCCGAAAGCTCAGCGGACAGGAATACGTGGACGAGTACGCCCAGAAGGTCAAGGCGGAGCTCAAGGCCCGGCAGGAGGCCGAAGCCGCAACCGCCGGCGAAGGCCGCTGACCGACGATCCCGAACGCGAACGAAGCGGCTCCCCCTCTCAAACTGATAGAGGGGGAGCCGCTTCGCGTATATGCCGGTATATGCCGGCGCGCCGCCGTCACACGACGGTGAGCGTGATGACGGTCTTGTTGCCGTTCGTGTCGCGCAGCCTCGTCTTGCCGGTGGCGCTCTGCTGCTGCACCAGGCCGAGGATGTTCAAGCCGCCGGTCTTGACTTCGAAACCGAGGGATTCCAGCGTCTTGATGGCGTCGCTCTTGCTCTTGCCGACGAGGTTCGGCACGTCCGCGGTCTCGGGCCCCTTGGATACGGTCAGCTTCACGGAATCGCCCCAATGCAGTTCGGTACCGGAGTCGGGCGAGGCGGAGATGACACTGCCGGACTTGACGCTGTCGCTGTACTCCTCCGAAACGGTGGTCTTGAGCTTCGCGTTGTCGAGGGCGGTCATGGCCTCGTCCTTGGTCTTGCCGACGATGTCCGGCATGGTGACCGGCATGAGTCCCTTGGACAGTACCACGGTGATCTCGGCGTTGTGGTCCAGGGTCGAGCCGGGCGTCTCGGAAATGCTTTGCAGGGCTCCCTCCGGCAGCGTCATCGAATATTCGGCTGAGGAGTCATCGCGTTTGATGTTGGTGAATCCGGCGTTCTCAAGCGCTTTGATCGGATCCTTGCCATCGGCCGACGTCGGATCCGCGATGTCGCTGGGGATGGTCGCCTGCTTGACGCCAAGCGACACCGTCACCGTGATGCGTCCGTTGTGGCGCTTGCTGATATGGGTGCCGACGTTCTGCGGGTCGGCGGAGATGATGTTCCCCTTGGCGACGGTGTCGCTGTACGCCTCGGAAGAGGTGAACGGGATGTTCGCCACGTTCAGCGTGCTCTGGTAATCGCTCCACTTCGCCCCGACGATGGAGCATTCGATGTTCTCCTTGCAGGAGATGTCGGTGGGCTGCGGCAGCGTCCAGTAGCTGCCCGGACCGAGGAAATACCACCATGAGCCGCCTGCGCCGGCGACGAGCGCCACGACGAGCACCACCACGAGCGTGATGATCAAGGGTTTCTTCGAGCGCTTGCGCTTGGCGGGCTCCGAGCCTTGGTCATCGAGCGGGTGCGCGTCCATCAGCCCGATGGTGAGTGCGGGATCCTGCGGCGTGATTACCTGGGTGGCGGAGACGTCCTGGGGTGCGGTGCCTTCAGGCATCACCGAAGTACGGGCCGTGGCAGGGTCGGTGCCGGTCTGCGGGGCGGTGCCGGTGCGCGAATCGAACAGCGGCGGCGCGGGCGGGGCCGGGATGGCGCCCACCAGCGCGGGGGCGGTCGGCTCCTCGGTATCGCCGCCGGTGCCTACGTCGGCGGGCTTGCGGTACTGCCATGCGTCCATCGGCAGGTTCGCGGTCAGCTGTTGCAGCTCATGCAGGGCGTCGGATGCGTCGGCGGGCCGTGCCTCGACGGCACGGGCGGTCAAATGCGAGACGAAATCGGCGACCTGCTGGTTGATGCCCGGGCAGGTCGAGGTCAGGGACGGCACGTCCTCATGCACGTGCTTGAACACCATGGTGACGGGATTGTCCGACGTGAACGGCACGTCGCCGGCGAGCATCTCCCAAGCCATGATTCCCACGGAATACAGGTCCCCCTGCATGGTCGCCTTGTTGTCCTCGATCATTTCAGGCGCCAGATACGCGGCGGTGCCGAGCAGCATGCCGGTGGTCGACAGTGTCGCCTGCGACGCGGCCTTCGCCAGGCCGAAATCGGTGATCTGCACGTGCCCGCGGTCGTTGATCAGGATGTTCTCGGGCTTGATGTCGCGGTGGACGACGCCCACGCGGTGCGCCGCTGCCAGTCCGTCCAGCGTCTCGGAGATGACGCGCAGCATCTCGCGCACGCTGAACGTGCCCTGCAGGTTCATGTCGTGACGCAGGTTCACGCCATGCACGTATTCCATGACCAGATAGTCCAGCCCATTGAATTCGCCGGTGTCATACACCTGCACGATATGTGGGTTCGCGATCGCCGCGGCGGACTTGGCCTCGCGGTGGAACCGTTCCACGAACTGCTCGCGGTGCGCTCCCTGCGCCAGCTGCATGTGCATGATCTTGATGGCGACGCGGCGTTCGAGCCTGGTATCCTCCGCCTCGTACACGGTCGCCATGCCGCCTTCGGCGATTTTGCGTATGACGCGGTATCGCCCCTCTATCATTCGTCCCTGCGGCTCTTGCGACGTGGCTGCGACTTCACTCATGGTTGTATCGTAAGGTTCTTTCTGCTGGAAAACGGCATTTCCAATACATACGTTGGCGAAAACTCTACGCTTTGATGATCGGGATGAACCTCATGCATGCCTCGGTGAGCGTGCGCTCGTCCTGCGGTGGGAGCCGCAGGTCCCCTATGGCATGAAGCGTGCCCTGCCACAGTGCGCGGATGCGCCGGCGGGATCGGTCGATGGCGCCGGTGCCTTCGAACAGCTCGATACACCGGCGTACGTCGTCGTCGCCCCGCGACTGCGACGAGAACATGTCGATCAGTGTGCGGCGCTGCCTCTGGTCGGCGCCGCTGATCGCGTCCGCGAGCAGCACGGTGCGCTTGCCCTCCCTGATGTCGCCTCCCACGGGCTTGCCGGTGGATCTGCTGGATCCGATGACGTCCAGCAGGTCGTCGGCGAGCTGGAACGCCTGGCCGAGCGGCAGTCCGATGGCCATGGCGTCGGCATGTGCCCGCCTGGGGTCTCGGCCGGAGGCGAGAAGCGCGAATTCGAGGGGCGCGATGGTCGTGTAGCTGGCGGTCTTCCATCGGAACACGTTCATGGATTCCCGTGCGAGCCGTTCCGGCTCGTCCAATGGAGACAACTCAACTGCGAGGTCGAGCACCTGCCCGATCTCCACCTCGCGGTGCACGCGCAGGAACGTCGAGACGATCATGTCGGGCCGGGGCATCCGCTGCGCCGCGGCATGGGCGATGTCGACGCTGGCGGTGGCGAGCAGGTCTCCCAGCATGATGCCCAGTCCTCGACCGAGCGACGCGCTGTGCGACGTCGTGCCGAGCGCCTTGTGGGCCGCTGGTTTGCCCCGTCGCAGGTCGGAGTCGTCGATGATGTCGTCATGGACGAGCGCGGCGGTCTGGAAGACCTCTATCGCGCAGGCCAGGTCGAGCACCGCGTCGCGTCCGCGGGCATGGGCGTCATCGTCGTCATGCCCCTGCGGGTCGGTCGCGTCGAAGGCGTGGAGGGCCAGCAACGCCCTGAGCCGCTTGCCGCCTTCGCTGGAGACCAGGGCCTGACGCGCGACCTCGCGGGATATGGTCAGGCACGGGCCTTCGATGGTGTCGTCGGCGTCGAGCGCCATGAAACGGTCCACCGCGTCGGCGATGCGGGACTCGATCAGGGCCAAATCAGATGAAACAGTCATACCTAGAGGTTATCCACAGGGTTTTACGAATACAAGAACCGTGGATTTGCAAGCCTGACAAGCCTTCGACCACATAGGTTGGATTTCGCCCTGAAAACCGGCCCGATACGGCATAGTTGATGGTATCCCGTCGCGGGGGCGGCGGTCGCCGGCATCGTGCGCCGGCGGTGGATGAGACCGGTAAGGGGGACCACGATATGGGACAGGAGACGAACACGCAGGCCGTCCGGTATGCGGAGGCGGTCGCGGACGATGACATGCTGCGCGAGGACGATCTCAGACGCATGCGCGATGAATACTGCGAGCGCCGCAAGCTCAGCGGCACCGTGGCGGCGGACGCGCAATGGGCCGATGAGCCGTTCGACCATTGGCTGGCGGGCCTGTCGGCGCAGCCGCGGGCCATCGATGACGCCTCGATCGCCGCGCTGGTGGTGGGAATGACGGTGACGTTGTCGATCAGGGACGCCCTGATCATGTCATTGGTGGCCGGGGACACCTGCGCCGACAAGCGCACGATGATGGATTTCGCGTCGCGCTCGCATGCGCCGGATGTGCAGAGCCGCATGTGCAGGGAGCTGCAGGGCGCGTTTTTCGACGAGCGACGTCGGCCCGACGAACCGAGATGCCGGGCCGGCGCCGACATGCTCGTGGCCATGGCCGATCGCGTTCCGGAGAGCTTCAGCGTGCAGCCGCTGGCCGTGCTGGCGTATGTGATGTGGTGGATGGGCGACAGTCGAGCGGTGGCGTTCGCGTTGCGCTGCCTGATGCTGGATGAGGATTGTTCGCTGGCGGCGATCGTGTGCTCGGCGTACCAGCGCGGCGTGATGCCGGCGTGGATGGGTACCGGCCCGCATCACGACGCCGCATGACGGCTCGCGGGAGACCATCGGTTCCACGCCGCAACGAGCCGTGGGAATAATCGTCCTTGGAAGATGGTTAACTCACATAGTTGACGATTTGCTCTTGCCAGAAGTGCGCCCGATGTGGTATAAGCACGCTTGGCATGATGATGCAGGAGGATGAGTTTGGCCACGAAGGATACGATGGCGACGACAGTCCCGGACGATACGGACGCCAAGACGAAATCCGAGAAGAAGGGAACCGCCGCGCGTACGGCCTCTACGGCAGACAAGAAGACCGCAGCGGGCAGGAAGTCCGCCGCGGGCAAGAAGACCTCGTCGAGGTCCGCCGCGTCCAAGTCCACGGCACGCAAGTCCTCGGCGAAGGCAGCCGCGCCCGCGAAGCCCACCCGCAAGCGCGCCGCGTCCAAGTCGGCGAAGGCCGTCAAGGACGAGACCGAGGAGATGGCGAAGACCGAGGAACTCGCCAACGAGGATTCCTCGGACGATCTCGACGACGTCCAGGTCGATGAGGATGGTCTGGGGAACCTTGACGACGATCTCGACGATGTCGATGACGGCGGTCTGGATGGCGATGATGATGACATCGATGACGAATCCGGTGAGGATGACGACGTTCCCGAGGACGAAGAGGACGACGAGGGGACCGAACCCGGGCGCAAGGAGCCTGAACAGCCCAAGGAGAAGGGCGCGTTCGTGGTGCGCGACGATGACGACGACGAGAACCTGACCCCGTCGGGCAATCCGAAGCGCCGCGTCATCGCTGCGGGCGCCACAGCGGATCCGGTCAAGGACTATCTCAAGCAGATTGGCCGTGTCAGCCTGCTGAACGCCGAGCAGGAGGTGGACCTCTCCGAGCGCATCGAGGCCGGCCTGTACGCCCAGCATCTGCTCGATACCGAGAGCGACGGCATGGACTTCAAGCGCAAGCGCGAGCTCAAGTGGGCGGCGAACGACGGCAAGAAGGCCAAGGACCACCTGCTGGAGGCGAACCTGCGACTCGTGGTGTCGCTGGCCAAGCGCTACACCGGCCGTGGCATGCTCTTCCTCGACCTGATCCAGGAAGGCAACCTGGGCCTCATCCGAGCCGTCGAGAAGTTCGACTGGAAGAAGGGCTTCAAGTTCTCCACCTACGCCACGTGGTGGATTCGTCAGGCCATCACCCGTGCCATGGCCGATCAGGCACGCACCATCCGCGTGCCCGTGCACATGGTCGAGGTCATCAACAAGCTGTCGCGCGTCCAGCGCCAGATGCTGCAGGACCTGGGCCGCGAGCCCACGCCGGACGAGCTGGCCCGCGAGCTCGACATGCCAGTCGAGAAGGTGCAGGAGGTGCAGAAGTACGGCCGCGAGCCGATCTCGCTGCACACGCCGCTGGGCGAGGACGGCGATTCCGAGTTCGGCGACCTCATCGAGGACACCGACGCCATCGCGCCGTCCGACGCGGTCGCGTTCTCGCTGCTGCAGGAGCAGTTCAAGCAGGTGCTGGAGACTCTGAGCCCCCGCGAGGCCGGCGTCATCAAGATGCGCTACGGTTTGGAGGACGGCCAGCCCAAGACGCTGGACGATATCGGCCGCGTGTACGGCGTGACCCGTGAGCGTATCCGCCAGATAGAGTCCAAGACGATGTCGAAGCTGCGCCACCCGTCGCGCTCCCAGACCCTGCGCGACTTCCTCGATCAGTGATCGCGCCGCTCGGCAGCGCGATCACGCGAGGAGGGGCGGTCCAGTGGACTGCCCCCCCGACGGAGCCATCCGTTGATAGCTCCCCTCGATGAGGAGAGCCGCGAGTTATACAGAAAATAGGATTTGTATGCCCAAACAGGAATACGGTGCCGACAGCCTTACCGTGCTCGAAGGCTTGGACGCGGTGCGCAAGCGCCCCGGCATGTACATCGGCACCACCGACAGCCAGGGTCTGATGCACTGCCTGTGGGAGATCATCGACAACGCGGTGGACGAGGCGCTTGCGGGCGCCTGCGACCATATCACGGTGACCCTGCACGACGACGGCTCCGTGGAAGTGGCCGACAACGGCCGTGGCATCCCCGTCGACGTCGAGCCGAAGACCAAGCTCACCGGCGTCGAGGTCGTGCTGACCAAGCTGCATGCCGGCGCGAAGTTCGGCAACGCGTCCTATAACGCGGCCGGCGGCCTGCACGGCGTCGGCTCGTCCGTCGTCAACGCGCTGAGCTCGCGTCTGGACGTCGAGGTCGACCGCGACGGCAAAACCCATCACATGGCCTTCCACCAGGGTCATCCAGGCGTATATTCCGACACCGATCCCGAGCATCCGTCCCCGGACGCGCCGTTCAAGCGCACCCGCAAGAACCGCCCGACCGAACTGGAGATCATCGGCAAGGTCAGCCCGAAGACCACGGGCACGCGCATCCGGTACTGGGCCGATCCCGAAATCTTCAACGACACCGCCGAATTCAGCTACGAGCAGCTCATCGACCGTGTGCGCCAGACCAGTTTCCTGGTGCCGGGACTGCGGATCACCGTCATCGACGAGAACGTGCCGGAAACCGGCGACGACAGCGTCGACGAGATGATGGAAGTCGACGCCGCACAGACGCCCGCCGACGATGGAACCGGCCTGATGGACGCTGCCGACATCGCCTCTGCGGCCGACACGGCCGTCGAAGATACCGTTGAAGCGGGTGAAGCCGAAGCGCGATCTGCCGCAGTCTCCGCCGCGGTCGAGACGGCGAAGGTGGACGCGGCCCGCCACACGCACGCCCGCGTCGAGGAATTCCGCCACACCGGCGGTGTCAAGGACTTCGTCGATTTCCTGTCCGCGGGAGAGGCGGTATCCGACATCTGGCGCATCACCGGCGAGGACACCTACGAGGAGGAGACCCAGGCGGTCGGCGAGGGCGGCGAACTGCACGCCCAGAAAGTCACCCGCAAATGCGGCGTCGACATCGCAATGCGGTGGACCAACGGGTACGACACGACGATGCGCAGCTTCGTCAACGTGGTGGAGACGCCCGGCGGCGGCATGCACGTCGACGGTTTCCTCATGGGGCTCACCAAGCAGATCCGCAAGGCCGTTGAAGACAACGCCCGCAAACTCAAGGTGAACCTCAAGGACTCGAACATGCGCGTCGAGCGCGACGACATCCTGGCCGGACTCGTGGCCGTCGTCACCGTGCGCATCGCCGAGCCGCAGTTCCAGGGGCAGACCAAGGACGTGCTCGGCACCGCTCCCGTCAAGCCCATCGTCACCAGGATGACCGACAAGCAGTTCGGCGAGATGATCACGGGCTCCAAACGCGGCTACAAGGAGCAGTCCGGTCGTGTGCTGGAGAAGATTGTCGGCGAGATGCACGCCCGCATCCAGGCGCGCAAGACCAAGGAGGTCACGCGCCGCAAGAACGCGCTCGAATCCGCCGCCATGCCGTCGAAACTGTCCGACTGCCAGCCGGGCAACGACGATGTGGCCGAGCTGTTCATCGTCGAGGGCGACTCCGCGCTCGGCACGGCCAAGGCTGCGCGCAATTCCGGATTCCAGGCGCTGCTGCCGATCCGAGGCAAGATACTCAACGTGCAGAAGGCATCGTTGAGCCAGATGCTCAACAACAAGGAATGCGCCGCGATCATCCAGGTGGTCGGTGCGGGATCCGGTGCCGGTTTCGACATCGAGCAGTCCCGCTACCACAAGGTCATCATGATGACCGATGCCGACGTGGACGGCGCCCATATCCGCATCCTGCTGCTCACGCTGTTCTACCGGTACATGCGCCCGCTCATCGAGCACGGGTACGTCTACGCCGCCGTGCCGCCGCTGCATCGCATCGCGCTCGCCGGCTCGCACAAGGGCGAGTTCATCTACACGTACTCCGATGACGAGCTCGCCGGCCGTCTGGCGGATCTCGAACGGCGACACATCTCGTACAATCCCGACATCCAGCGCTACAAGGGTCTGGGCGAGATGGACGCCGACCAGCTCGCGGACACGACGATGGATCCGCGCACGCGCATGCTGCGGCGCATCCGCATGGAGGATGCGGCACAGGCGTCCGAGATATTCAGCCTGCTCATGGGCGACGATGTGCCGCCGCGCAAGGCGTTCATCGTCGACAACGCCGACGATTTCGACCGCTCCAAGATCGACACCTGATCCGGCTTTCTGCCGGCTGTGCACTGCTCGGGCCGCCGTCGGCTTGTATCAGGCCGGCGGCGGCCCGAGCCGATATCCGTCTACTGATGCTCCCGGCAGGTCTGGCCGAGGCGGCGCGACAGGGCGATCGGGTCGAGCAGCTCGTCGAGCGTCGACGCGGGCAGGTCGGTGCGCTCGCCGGCGACATCGCGCACGGTGCGATTGTCGTTGGCCGCTTCCTGGGCGATGTCGGCCGCGTGTTCGTATCCGATGGCGCCGTTCAGTGCGGCGGCGATCGACGGGGAGTATTCGGCGTAGCGGCGCCCCGTCGAGGCGTTGATGGTGATGCCGGACACGCAGCGCTCGCGGAACATCGCCATCGCGCGGGTCAGCAGCTCGATGCCGTTGAGCAGTTCGTGGATGATCACCGGGTCGAAGGCGTTGAGCTGCAATTGCCCTTCGGATGCGGCCCATGTGACGGTCGTGTCCATGCCGAACACCATGAAGCAGCATTGGTTCACGCATTCGGGGATGACCGGGTTCACCTTGCCGGGCATGATGCTGCTGCCCGCCTGCCGTGCCGGCACGTTGAGGTCGTCGAATCCGGTATGCGGGCCGGAATTGAGCAGTCGCAGGTCGTCGGCGGCCTTTTTCAGGTGTATGGCGAGGTTCTTGACCGTCTGCGACGTGGCGATGTATCCGCTCATATCGGTCATGGCCGCCACGGGATCCGACGCCGCGGTGATGGGCAGCCCGGTGATGGCGGCCAGATGGCGTGTGGCGGTCGTGCGGAACCGCAGGTCGGCGCAGATGCCGGTGCCGATGGCGGTGGCGCCGAGGTTCAGTGTGGTCAGTTGCGGGACGACGTGTTCGAGGGCCAGGAGGTCGCTTTTCAGGAAGCTTGCGAATGCGTGGAATTCCTGACCGTAGGTCATCGGCACCGCATCCTGCAGCTGGGTGCGTCCGATGGTGACGTCGTTCGTGTGCTTGTCGGCGAGGTCGTGGAACGCCCGCGTGAGTTTCTTCGTCTCTTCCGCGAGCGGCCCGATGGCGTCGATCAGCGCGAGCTTGCAGGCCGCGGGGTAGGTGTCGTTGGTCGATTGCGAATGGTTCACGTCGTCGTTCGGGTGGATGAACCCATAATCGCCTTTGGGATGCCCGCCGAGCTCCAACGCCCGATTGGCGATGACCTCGTTCATATTCATGTTCGTCGATGTGCCGGCGCCGCCCTGCAGCACGTCGACCGGGAACTGGTCGGCGAGCTCGCCGTTCTCGACGTCGTGGCATGCGGCGACGATGAGCCGTGCCTTGTCGTGGTCGATCAGTCCGAGCTCGTCGTTGGCTTCGGCACAGGCGCGTTTGACGGTCGCATAGGCCCGCATCAGCTGGGGATGGGTGGAGTCCGCGATGCGGGAGACGGTGAAGTTACCGAGCGCCCGCTGCGTATGGATGCCCCAATACACGTCTTTCGGCACATCCATGTAGCCGATGCAGTCGTGCTCCTTACGCGTGACCGTGTGTATCGTGTCATTGCCGACCATGTTGCCGCCTTTTCTCGTTCAGGTTTTCCGGGTCAATCATCTCGTTTTTATTCGAGAAACGCTATGGTTGCGCTGAGCGCGAATGACCATGCGTCCGTGAACGGGTCCGGAGCGCGGCGGATCGGCGCGCTCGTTCGGCCTGCGAGAACGGATATCCTGCGGTTCGCCTAGCATGTGTACGAACGTACATACCACTGGATAATACCGGGAGAATCATGGCCAATTTGCTGCTCGCCGTCCCCTACGGATTGGGCGCAGGCGGCGTCGATGCGGCGCTGAACAACTGTGTGGCGATCCATTACGCGAGTCGTCACATGAACTGGCTGCACTGCATGCGGGGGATCGGCGCGTCCGCGGCGGGGCAATGCGCCATGGTCGTGGTGTCGGGCGACGTCGTGCAGGCCAACCCGGAATTCGCTCCGTCGCGTTGGGTGTATGCCGTCGCGGGCATACTGGGCGTGGCGTGCGTCGAGGAGGCGATGGTGCCGCTGTGGAATCTGCTGACGTTGGTGGACCGGCTTGACGTGTTCTCCGGCCGCGCGGTTCGCTGGGTCGATGCGATCATCGCATGCGCGGCGGTGGAGGCGGCGCTGGTGTTGTTCGTGACGCTGTACGGAGGTCTCGCCCATGCCGAATACCGCGACCCGGCGTCGGGCGCCTATGTGGATGTCGCGCTGGGCGCGGTCGGCCTGCTGCTGCTCGCGGCGTTCGTGCTGCTGATGCTGGTCATGCGCTCGCTGCTGGCCGCCATCGCCCAGCACGACGAGCTGGAGGCGGTGATCTGACATGGCGATCCGAGTGAACCTCGACGTGATGCTCGCCAAACGCAAAATGTCGGTGGGGGAGCTGGCGGAACGTGTCGGCATCACGCCGGCGAATGTCTCGGTGCTGAAGAACGGGCGGGCCAAGGCCATACGCTTCTCCACGCTTGACGGCATCTGCGAGGCGCTGGAGTGCCAGCCGGGCGATGTGCTGGAGTGGGTCGAGGAGTAGGTCGCCCGTCTTCGAGCGGTGTGTCGTGGGTCTAGGCTGCATCGCATAATCGAATATATGTACGAATGTTTGAATCTGTTCTCGGGTCCTACCAGGGCATGGTTCAAACATGTGTTTGATGTACCTACTGCGGCGCAGAGCCAGGCATGGCCGGTCATCCATGCCGGGGGCAATGCTCTGGTGGTCGCGCCCACCGGCTCGGGCAAGACATTATGCGCGTTCCTCTCGGCCATCGACCGCCTGATGACGGGAGAGGCGGATCGTCTGAACGGCTCTGGTGCCATGACCGCTCCGAAGGGCGCGGCTGACGTTTCCGGAGAGCGGCGTCGGACTCGGCGTGTCAAGGTGCTGTACGTCTCGCCGCTGAAGGCGCTGGCCGTCGATGTCGCGAAGAACCTCCGCGCTCCGCTCGACGGCATCGCCGCCGAATGCGAGGCGTCCGGCCTTGCCGCTCCCGATATCGGCATCGCCATACGCAGCGGTGACACGACGACACGGGAGAGACGCGCCATCGCCTCCCATCCGCCGGACATCCTCGTCACGACGCCGGAATCGCTGTATCTGCTGCTGACGTCCAAGGCGCGCGTCATCCTGCGCGACGTCGAAACGGTGATACTCGATGAGGTCCATGCCGTCGCCGGCACCAAACGGGGCGCGCACCTGGCCGTGAGCCTGGAACGGCTGGATGCGCTCGCCGGGCATGCGACGCAGCGCATAGGGTTGTCCGCCACGGTAAGGCCTGTCGACGAGGTCGCGAGATTCGTCGGCGGGATCCATCCCGTGACCGTCATCAATCCGCAGGAGAGGCCCGCGATGGATCTGCGCGTCGTTGAGCCGCTGGAGAACATGAGGGACCTCCAATCAGCCAATGTGCCCGGCCGTGCGGGAGGCGTCGGCGCGTCGGCGGCATCGGCCCCGCATATCAGCGGCGTGACCCCGGCCATGAGACGGCTCGCCGAACGGCGTGGCCTGCCAGTGTCGCCGGATCGACGGTCGGTTCTGGTTTCGCCGGAGGATTCGCAATACGATTCGCAGGCGATCACCGGCGCCGCGGGGGATCGGGCGGGCGGATCCATATGGCCGGTGATCGAGCGGGACGTGCTGGATCAGGTGCTCTCCCACCGCACCACACTGGTGTTCGTGAATTCGAGGGGCTTGGCGGAGAAGCTCACCGCCAGGCTCAACGACCTGTATGCACAGGATCATGGCACCGATGCCGCGCAGACGCAGTCACCGGAGGGGCGCAGTGGGTTTTCCCGGCATTACGATCCCGTGGTCGGCTCCACGACGATGCTGGCTCGGTCTCACGATGACGGGGACGTCATCGCGATGGCCCATCACGGGTCGGTGTCCAAGGAGCGGCGCAAGCGGATCGAGGAACAGCTCAAACATGGCCTGCTGCGTTGCGTGGTGGCCACCAGCAGCCTGGAATTGGGCATCGACATGGGGTCGGTGGATCTGGTGATACAGATATCGCCTCCGTTGTCGGTATCGTCAGGATTGCAGCGCATCGGACGCGCGGATCATCGTGTCGGAGGGGTGTCCCACGCGCTGATCTACCCTTTGACCCGGGAGCAGATCATCGGGGCGGCGGCGAGCGTGGAAAGCATGCGTGCCGGCGACATCGAACCGATATCGGTGATCCGCAACCCGCTGGATGTGCTCGCCCAACAGACCGTCGCGGCCGCATCGATGGAGGACCTCAGGCCGGACGACTGGTATGCGACGGTATGCAGGTCGGCACCCTTCCGCGACCTCGACCGCGGCACGTTCGACTCGGTGATGGGCATGATGACGGGGGCCTACGACAGCGAGGACTTCCCCGCCTTCCGTCCCTGCCTGATGTGGAACCATGATGAGGACCTGATCTCCGCCCGCCCCGGGGCGCAGCGGCTCGCCGTGACCAGCGGCGGCACGATTCCAGATCGCGGACTGTACACCGTGGTGCTGCCCGAGACGGATGGGGGCAAAGGGCCTCGAAGAGTGGGGGAACTCGACGAGGAAATGGTGTACGAGTCCCGTGTCGGCGACATCATCACCCTGGGTACATCCACATGGCAGATTCAGGAAATCACCCGCGACCGCGTGATCGTCACCCCGGCACCGGGCAGGACGGCCCGTCTGCCGTTCTGGCACGGGGACGGCAGCGGCAGGGACTGCGGGTTCGGTACGGCCGAAGGCGCTTTCATTCGGCAGGTCTGCACTGGGCTGACGGATGCCGCAGAAGCGGGCCATCCACGGTTCGACACCGCCACGGCAGACCGCCTGCACGATGACGGGCTGGACGACAACGCCGTGGAAAACCTCGCCCGACTGCTGGCGGAGCAGAGGAAGGCCACCGGCGTCGTGCCGGATGACCGCCGCATGGTGATCGAACGTTGCCCCGACGACGAGGGGGACTGGCGGGTCATCATCCATTCCCGATATGGCCGTCGCGTGCATGAGCCATGGGCGATGGCAATCACCGCGCGTCTCAAGCAGCGTTATGGATTCGACGGCCAGGCATACGCCGCCGATGACGGCATCGTCCTGAGGCTTCCCGCCCAGGAGCATGACATCGATGTCCCGGAGCTCATCAGGTTCGACCCTGACGACATGCAGCGCATGATCGAGACGCAGGTGGGGGAGACGGTGCTGTTCGCGGCCCGGTTCAGGGAATGCGCCGCACGCTCGCTGTTCCTCCCCAGAACCGATCCCGGCAGGCGCGTGCCGCTATGGCAGCAGAGACTGCGTGCCGCGCAACTGTTGAACGCCGCGCGGCTGAAACGCAATTTTCCGCTGCTGCTGGAAACCGCCCGCGAATGCCTGCAGGACGATTACGACATGCCCGCGTTGCGTCGCATCATGACGGACATTCAGTCGGGAAACATCGGTCTGGTCGATGTGACGACCGACATTGCGTCCCCATTCGCCGAGAACCTGCTGTTCGGCTATGTGGGCACCGTCATGTACCAGTACGACGTGCCTCAGGCGGAACGATCGGCGCAACTGCTGTCGATCGATCCCGATGTGCTGGAACGGCTGCTGGGGCAGGCCGATTTCTCGGCGATCATGGATCCTCGGGCCGTGCATGAGGTCGAGGAGGAGCTGGGGCACAGGACGTTCTGGAACGAGCTGCCGGACGATGACATCGATGGCCGGGTCGCAAGATATGCCAAGACGCACGGGCCTTTCACTGTCGAACGGATGATGGCGGACCTGTCGATCGACGCGGCCGGCGCGGTGCACGCCTTGGACATGCTCAAAGCACGAGGAGAGGTCCTTGACGGCATCGCCGCCGAGGACGGAGGAAAGGCATGGCTGCACAAGGAGGTGTTCCGACGCATCCGGGCCAGGTCGCTGGCCAAGGCCCGAGCCGAGACCAAGCCCGTCGAATTGAGCGAATACCAGACATTCCTTATCGGGGTGCAAGGTGTCGGGCCGGTGGGCGGCGAACGATATGACGGCGAAGACGGGGTGATGCGTGTCATCGAGCAGCTGGAAGGCATCGCCCTGCCTCCCTCGGTATGGGAATCGTCCGTATTGCCGGCACGGGTGCGCGACTATCGTCCGGCGATGCTCGACGGCCTGCTCTCCTCCGGCGAGATCGTCTGGGTGGGTTCCAAGACCACCGGCAGCAAGGCGAAGGAACCAGGACTCGTCGCATTGCATCCGGCGGACTCCCTGCTTCTGACAGTGCAGGATGGGGAGAAGAACGGCGAAGCCCCCGGGGAGCCGGTCACGCTGCCGGATGCGGTGATGGCCGTGCTGGCACCGGGCGGGGCATATCATGCGAATCAGCTCGCAGGGCTGACGCGCGCGGCATGGGACGCGTCGTCGGAATGCGTGGACGAATCCACCGGCGAGATATTGCCCCACCCATGGTCCGACTCCCAGTTCGAGGAGGCCCTATGGTCGCTGGTCTGGCAGGGGAAGGTCACCAACAGCTCGTTCGATCCGCTGAGATCCCTCGGAGCGTCATCCCATGCGGTGAAGGCCCCAGCCCGTGCATCACGGCGCAGGGTGCGGGTCAGGGTCAGTGTCCCGGCGAACATGACGGGACTATGGTCCGCCGTGCCTCATGCAGATATGCAGGAGGCGTCCGCGGAGCGGGTCGCCATCGCGCGGGTTGAGGCGTTGCTGGACCGTTACGGCGTCATAGCTCCGCCCATGATCGACAAGGAACGTCTGGACGGCGGATTCTCGGGCCTGTATCCGGTGCTCAGACGCATGGAAGAGCATGGCGCATTGATGCGCGGCATGTTCGTCAGCGGATGCGGTGCCGCACAGTTCGCGTCGCGTCAGACCGTGGATGCGCTGCGGGCATGCGCGGCGGAACCCTCCGCGGTCGTGTTGGACGCCACCGACCCCGCCAACCTGTACGGAAGCGTCATCGCATGGCCACGAACGATAGGCGGGTTTTCGATCAGGCCGGCACGGCGCTCCGGCGCATCGGTCGTGCTCCGGGGCGGACGATTGCTGGCATACGCGGTGCCCCGAAGCCATCATCTGTTGCTCGCGCAGGATGCGGATCCCGCATTGCAGCAGGCCTGCAACGAGCTCGCCTACGCATTGCAGCGAAACCTGCGTGACGGGGGTATTCGCGGGGGTGTCACCTTCTGTGATGCCAACAACGAGCCATTGACTGAGCGATGCGAGTGGTCGCGCATGTTGCGCGTCGCGGGATTCGTCCCCGTACCCCAAGGCATGAAGCTCTACTGCTGACAGCCGCCGCCGGTCTCCGATATGTTCCGCCGTCAGCGCCAGGTCACCGGCGTATCTACGCGTGAGGTACGCCATCCGGCATTGCGCATCATCCGACACGGCGTGCCATCTGATATTGCGCGCCTGCAGGAACTGCGCGTCTGCCGAAACGTGGACGGCACCCCCCTACGCCCCACAGGTGTGTGTGGGGCGATGCTCGCTGAAGGCACCGGCCCCGAAACAGCCTCATCCGCAGAAGGCGACAGGCGCGGCCAGATCGACACCGGATGCGTCGCGGCGCATGTCGGGCTTGGGCAGCTCCACCGGCGAGCCTCCCTCGGTGGAGGCGTGCAGCGGGTACATGCCGACGCGGGCGAAGATCAGGGTGTTCTGGCCCTTGAGGAAACGCTGCGACCTCACTCCGCCGGTGCCGCGACCCTTGGTCGGGTACATCTCCAACGGCGTCACCTTGGCCGCGCCGTTTTCGGTGCCGGGCAGCGCGTCCTTGTCTCCGGCGACCGTCAGCACGACGGCTCCGGACGCGGAGAACATGCCGTTGTCGCCCTCTTCGTACGTCCACGCGATCTTGCCTGCGGGCACCACGTTGAACGTGATCGCCGTGCATCCCTCAGCCAGACGGATTCCCGCCATGCCGCCGGCGGTGCGACCCTGCGGGCGCACGTTCCCGGCATCGAACGTCAGCAGCGAGGAGTCGGACGCGATGAACACGAGGCGGTCTTCGTCCGCCGCGTCGGCGGCGAACAGCACGGAGTCGCCGTCCTTGAGGTCGATGACACTCCAGGAGTCCATCGTGGTGGGGGCCTCGCGGTTCCAGCGTTTCACCACGCCGGCCCGTGTGCCGATGGCCAGGGGAGCGGGGGTAGGGCCGTCGTCGTCGCGCTGATCCATGGGGATGGCGGCGACGACATGCTCGCCGGGAATCGGATCGGTGCTTTCGGTCATGCCGATCAGCTCGTCGGCCGGTATGCCGCCGGCGACGTTCGTCTGCGGCGATGCGGCGAGCACGGGCAATTCGACCACATGGGCCAGCACCAGACGCCCGGCGGACGTGACCAGTCCGTACGAGGACCGTGTGGTGGTGCGGAAGATGGACACGATGTGGTCGTCCTTCGTACGTTCGTCACTCGTCGACCGCGACTCCCAAGCATCCAATGCGGCCGGGGTGGAACGCGCTATCGTGCCGGACGCGCCGAGCATCACCGTGCACGGCTCGTCGTCGATTTGCAGCGCCGCGACTGCCGCGGCATCCTCGCCGGCCTTCCTGGCCGCGGCTGCGGCGGCCACGTCCGCTTCGGCCGACGCCAGGGTGGCCGCGGCTGCGGCGGCCTTCATCGCGGCCGCGTTCACGCTGTCGTCTCCATGAGGGGTCACCGGCGTCAGCGTGCCGTCCTCGGCCTCGTCCAGCAGCACGGTACGGCGAGGCGTCCCGTATTCGGCAACCGCCTGATCCATTTCGTCGACGACCACGCGGTCCAGTTCCTGCGCGGAGGCCAGTATGCGCTCCAGCTCCTCGATACGCCGCTTGAGGTCGTCGCGCTCCGCCTCCAGCTCGATGCGGCTCATGCGTGTGAGCCGGCGAAGGCGCAGGTCAAGGATGTACTGCGCCTGCACGTCGTCAAGGTCGAAGACCGCGATCAGCCGCGACTTCGCGGCGTCGGCGTCATCCGAGGTGCGGATGACCTGGATGACCTCGTCGATGTCGATCATGGCCAGCAGCAGGCCCTCGACCAGGTGCAGGCGCTCAAGCGCCTTCCGGCGGCGGAATTCGCTGCGCCGGCGCACCACGATGCGGCGGTGGTCGATCCACACCTGCAGCATCTCCTTGAGACCCATGGTGTGGGGCCGGCCATCCACCAGCGCGACGTTGTTCATCGTGAAATTGTCCTGCAGCGGCGTGTGTCGGAACAGCTGCGCGAGCACGGCGTTCGGGTCGAAACCGGTCTTGATCTCGATGACCAGCCTGGTGCCGTTATGGCGGTCGGTCAGGTCGATGGCGCCGGAGATTCCCTCCAGCTTGCGGTTCTTCACCCCTTCGGAAATGCGTTCCAGCACCCGTTCGGGGCCGACCATGAACGGCAGCTCGGTGACCACGATGGCCTTCTTGCGCGCCGTCACGTTCTCGAAATGCGTCATCGACCGCGTGGTGAGTGTGCCGCGGCCGGTCTCGTACGCTTCGCGGATGCCGTTTCGCCCGATGATGATGCCGCCGCCCGGCCAATCGGGGCCCGGCACGTAGCGCATGAGCTCCTCCAGCGTGGCGTCGGGATGCGCCATCAGGTGCTTCGCGGCCGCGACGACCTCGCCGAGATTGTGGGTCGCCATGTTCGTGGCCATGCCGACAGCGATGCCCGAACCGCCGTTGACCAGCAGGTTGGGGATCGCGGCCGGCAGCACGGTCGGCTCCTTGAGCTTGTTGTCGTAGTTCGGCGTGAAATCGACGGTGTCCTCGTCGATGTCGGCGTTCATGCCCAGCGCCGCGGGCGCCAGACGGGCCTCGGTGTATCGGGAGGCGGCCGGGCCGTCGTCCAGCGAGCCGAAATTGCCATGGCCGTCCACCAGCGCGAGACGCATTGCGAACGGCTGCGCGAGACGCACCATCGCCTCGTAGATGGCTGAATCGCCGTGGGGGTGGAGCTTGCCCATCACCTCGCCCACCACGCGGGCCGATTTCATGTACGGGCGGTCGGGCGTCAGGTTCATCTCGCCCATCTGGTAGATGATGCGGCGCTGCACGGGCTTGAGGCCGTCGCGCGCGTCAGGCAGGGCTCGCGCGTAGATCACCGAATACGCGTATTCGAGGAACGACTTGCTCATTTCCTCGTTCAACGGCGTTTCCACGATATGCTCTTGGACCTGACGCGGGTCATAGGCCTGATGAGTCGTGGTGCGATGTGCCATAGGTGCCATTCCCCAATCTGTGCTTCGGCCATCCGCATGGCGCGAATGGCCGAAATGGTGCCGTTGAAAAATCCAATCGTCCATGATAGCGAACAATCATGCCAAGAATCCCGCCCAGCCGTGTCCTTTTCCGACGGACGGTGCTTGAATGGAAAACATGAACGCTGAAATCGCGAGCATGGACGAATTGCTGCAGACGATACCGACCGTTCGGTATGGCGACTGGCGGCGTGACGCCGTACGCGGCGGGGCGCTGCACCTGTCCGCCGTGCTGCCGGCGGTCAGCGCGGCGATAGGGCATCCGGTCGCCACGCGGATCCACCATGATCCAGAGGCCTTGCGCGTCGCCTTGGGGGTTCCCAAGGCCGACAGCGTGATCGTGGCGCTGGTTGACGGCCTTGGCTACTGGAACCTTCGGATGCGCGTCGGACACAGTCCGTATCTGCGCGCATTGCTGCGCGACGAGTCCAACGACAGGCCCATCGCCACATGCGCGCCGAGCACCACCGTCGCCGCGATGGCGGCTTTCGGCACCGGCACGTGCCCGGGCCTGACGGGGATGGCGGGCTACACGCAGCGCAACACCCAAACGGGGGAGCTGTCGCAGCTGATCCAGTTCGACAACGCGATCGCGCCTCTGGACCTGCAGAGGGAGCCCACGGTGTTCGAGACCCTGCGGGCCGCCGGCGTGCGGGTCACCAGCTGCGGACTGCCGAAGTTCGCCGACTCCCCGCTGACGAAGGCCGCGTTGCGCGGTGCGGACTACAAGGGCGATATGCGGCCGCTCGGCCGCGTGAGAGCCGCGTGCGAGGCCTCGAAGACGCCGGGGCTGACGTACCTGTACATCCGCGACGCCGACAAGGTGGGGCACGCCTACGGCTGGGAGTCCGAGCAGTGGACGGCCGTGTTCGAGCGGGTTGACGAACAGCTGGCGCAATTGCACAGGCTTGCGCCGAGGGGCACGCTCATCGTCATCGTGGCTGATCATGGCATGGTCGGTTCGGATCCGGACCAGCGCGTCGATATCGCCGAGAATCCCGAGCTCGCCCGGGGCGTGGCCCTGGTCGGCGGGGAGCCCAGGTCTCTGATGCTGTATGCCGAGCCGGATTGCGACCCGAATGACATCGCGCGTCGATGGCGCGATCGGCTGGGTGACGCCGCCCTGGTGCGTACCCGGGATGAGGCGATCGATCAGGGCATGTTCGGTGTCGTCGAGCCGCGTGTCAGGCCGATGCTCGGTGACGTGCTGGTATCGGCGGCCGGGAGGGCGACCTTCGTGGATTCGCGCATCCAGACCGACAAGGCGACGCGTCTGCCGGGTGTGCATGGCTCGCAGACGGCGCTGGAAATGGACATTCCCTGCCTGATTGACGTGGCGTGACCGTTTCGATGCCGAACGTGTCACGCCGATGTCTCATTATCCGGACGGCCTGTCGCGTTTTTCCGTAAAAAAGGATTGACGTGTCTCGCTGGACAGCGACGGCGGGCCAGACGATCCTACTCGCCGAAGAGAATCTCGTCCCAGCTGGGCACGGCGGAGCGACCCGAACGGCGTTTCGCAGGCGGCGTCTGCCGGTCGGAGCGTTCGGCAGACGTCTTGCCGGATTCGGATTCGATCTCGGGTGCCGTCTGAGCCGCGGAAGCGGACGCGTCCGAATCCGGTGTCGGCCGCGGCAGTTTCGACTCGGCGGCGCCGAGCGCGGCCTCGCCGGCCTTCGCCGGAAGCGCGCCGGTGCGCGGGATGTCGATTGAGGGGCCTTTCTCGGATGGCGCAGGCTCGGTGCGCACGTCCAACGGGGACGCCGAACGTGGCATCCGCGCTTCGGGGCGCGCCGCAGGCAGTGTCGGGGCAGGGGTGTTCCACGCCGACACGGTGCGCTCTATCCTCGCCGAGCGTACCGAATCCCCGGGCAGCGTCGCGGGCAGCATCTCGGAGGGCGTGCCCTCGGTCCCGTCGCCGCGCGCGCCTGTCGCCGTTCCCAGCAGCTTCTTCGCCGTGGAGTTCAGGCATGCCACCGCGTTGTCGTGCATGTTCCAGGACCATTCCGCCCTGACGGTGCGCCCCGCGGCGTCGAACGTCGCGGCGATCTTCCACGGTTCGAGTCCCCGGCGTGTCGCCTTCCACGTCACCGACTCCATGCCGATGCCGGACAGCGCCAGCGCGCGCTCCACCACGTCGGCGGTGGTCCGTCCACGGCTCTCCTTGGGGGCCGGCACGGTGAGGAACTGCTCGATGGCGTACTGCTTCTCGACCTCGACGGCGGACGAGAAACGCCGCACCAGCGCCTCGCTGAGACGGTATCGTTCCGCCACCCGCGCGGGATCCGCGCCGGCCCGGATAAGCGCCTGAATCTGCGAGATCGGTAGCGTAGCCGAGCTGGATGCGCTGGGAGCCGACCGGGACTCCTCGCGGATCTGCTTCGCTTCCAGAATGGCGCGTTCCAGCGTTTCGTCCACATCGACGAAGAAACGCTCGTCGCCTGACGCGAACACGAGACGACCCGCGTCGTCGACGTGGTCGAACCGGGCTTGTGTGAGCGGGTTCTCAGGCATGTTCACACCACTTTCCTCAGAAAATTACAACTTCTTCTATTGTGCCCCACGTGTCGTATTTTACGAGTATTTCAAATCGTGTATCCTATGCCGAGTAAAAGTCATGTATTCTATGGCGCAGAACGTGCCACCATGATGAAAGGATTCAGATGGCTCAGGATTATGATTCCCCCCGCAATAAGGACGAGGATGAGGAATCGCTGCAGGAGTTGGGCAAGGGCTCGCGCAGCTCTTCAACCGATATGGACGACGACGAGAACGCCATCGCCGAGGATTACGAACTGCCCGGTGCCGATCTGAGCAACGAGGACGCCTCCGTGACCGTCATCCCCATGCAGAACGACGAGTTCATCTGCTCGGAGTGCTTCCTGGTCAAACATCGCAGCCAGCTGGCATACGTCACCGACGACGGCCAGCCGGTGTGCGAGGAATGCGCGGCCTGATGGCGTTCGACGAGACATATGACGAGCCCGAATACACCGAGGTCCTGGTCAAATCGCTTGATCCCGGCCATCCGGTCGAGCTGCGGTACGCCCACGCCGGGGACGCGGGCGCCGACCTGGTCGCCGCCGAGGACGTGACGCTCAAGCCGTTCCAGCGCGCCCTGGTGCCGACCGGCATGGCGATCGCCCTGCCCGCCGGATACGTGGCGCTGGTGCATCCGAGGTCCGGACTCGCCGTCAAGTACGGCGTGACCGTGCTGAACGCGCCCGGCACCATCGACGCCGGGTACCGCGGCGAAGTGAAGGTCCCTCTGATCAACCTCGATCCGGAGCATACGATGGAGTTCCATCGCGGAGACCGCATCGCGCAGCTGGTCATCCAGCGTTACGTCGAGGCGAAGTTCGTCCCGGCGAGCACCCTGCCGGGTTCCGACCGTGCGGACCGCGGTTTCGGCTCCACCGGCGTGTCATCCTGACGGACGATCCTGGCCGACGGTGCGAACACGGCCGTCACGGCCCGCAAGCCAAGGCATGCGGGAGACCGTTCACGGCGGAAGATGCCGCGTATGCTTTTTCATTCGCGGCGGGTAGGATGTGATACCAAATACCTGAGAGGGAGGCAGACATGGCCAACGATGAAGCCGAGCATAATGCCGCCCGCATGCTCGGCTGCGAGATCAGCGACGACCCGCTGAACCCGCTGCTGCCGATCATGCAAGCGTGCAGGAACCATCACCCCGACGAGGATCTGAGCATTCTGGAGCGTGCCTATCGTCGGGCGGTCATCCAGCATTCCTCACAGCGCCGCAAATCCGGCGAGCCGTACATCATCCACCCGCTTGCGGTGGCGCAGATTCTCGCCGACCTGGGCATGGGGCCGCTGGTGGTCGCCGCCGGTCTGCTGCACGACACCGTCGAGGACACCGACTACACGCTGGACGAGTGCCGCGCGGAATTCGGCGACACGGTGACCGGTCTGGTGGACGGTGTCACCAAGCTCTCCAAGATGGAATACGGCGATTCCGCTCAGGCCGAGACCATCCGCAAGATGGTCGTCGCGATGAGCCGCGACGTGCGCGTGCTCGTCGTCAAGTTGTCCGACCGTGTCCACAATGCCCGCACATGGCGGTACGTCAAGTCGTCCAGCGCCCAGAAGAAGGCGCGCGAAACCCTTGACGTGTACGCGCCGCTCGCCAACAGGCTCGGTATGAACGCCATCAAGACCGAGCTTGAGGAACTGAGCTTCAAGGTGCTCTACCCGAAGATCTACAACGAGATCGTGGTGCTGGTCGCGCGGCGTGCCGGCCAGCGCGACGTGTATCTCGCGCAGATCCTCGCCGAGATCAACGAGGATCTTGACGCGCAGCACATCAAGGCGTACGTGACCGGCCGCCCGAAGGACTACTTCTCGATCTATCAGAAGATGATCGTGCGGGGCCATGATTTCGCCAACATCTACGATCTGGTCGGCGTGCGCATCATCGTCGACACGATCCGCGACTGCTATGCGGCGCTCGGCGCCGTGCACGCGCGTTGGAGCCCCGTGCCCGGGCGCTTCAAGGACTACATCGCCATGCCCAAGCTCAACATGTACCAGTCGTTGCACACGACGGTCGTGGGGCCGGGCGGCAAGCCGGTCGAGATCCAGATCCGCACCTGGGACATGCACCGGCGCGCGGAATTCGGCATCGCCGCGCACTGGAAGTACAAGGAGAACGGGCAGGCGGGCCGCGCCCTGAGCACGCCCGACAAATCCGATCTCAAACGCGGTTCCGACGACAACCAGGAGCTGAGCGAGGCCGACAACCTCAAATGGATCCAGCAGCTCGCCGATTGGACCAGCGAGACCCCGGACTCGAACGAGTTCCTTGGCTCGCTCAAGGAGGATCTGGGCGCGGCCGAGGTCTACGTGTTCACCCCGAAGGGCAAGATCGTCTCGCTGCCGGCCAATGCCACGCCGGTGGACTTCGCCTACGCCGTGCACACCGAAGTCGGGCACAGGACGATGGGCGCGCGCGTCAACGGCCGTCTGGTGCCGCTCGACACCAAGCTTGAGAACGGCGACACCGTCGAGGTGCTGACCTCGAAATCCGACAACGCCGGCCCCTCCCGCGACTGGCTGAGCTTCGTCAAGAGCCCCAAGGCCCGCAACAAGATCCGCCAGTGGTTCTCCAAGGAGCGCCGCACCGAGGCCATCGAGGAGGGCCGTGACGAGCTGACCCGCGCGATGCGCAAGCGTAACCTGCCGATCGGCACGCTACTGACCACCCAGGCGCTGGTCGGCGTCGCCGACGAGCTGAATTTCCCCAACCCCGACGCCGTGTTCGCGGCGATCGGCGACGGGCAGATCTCCACGCAGAACGTCATCGCGCATCTGGTCAAGGACGCGGGCAGCGACGAGGTCGATGAGGAGGTTGAGCAGGAGGCGCTGCCGCTGCGCGCGGTCGAGAACGCCAAGAAGAAGACCAGCTCCCTCGGCGTGTCCGTCAAGGGCGTAAACGATGTGTGGGTCAAGCTGGCGCGCTGCTGCATGCCGGTTCCCGGCGACAGGATCGTCGGCTTCATCACGCGCAATCAGGGCGTGTCGGTGCACCGCGCCGACTGTCAGAACATGATCGACCTGCAGCGACGTCAGCCCGAGCGCGTCGTGGATGTGGCATGGACCAGCACCAAGGGCCTGTTCATGGTCAGGATTCAGGTCGAGGCGCTGGACCGCCAGCATCTGCTGTCCGATGTGACCCGTGTGCTGGCCGACCACGGCGTGAACATCCTGTCCGGCTCCCAGGCGACCGGCTCCGATCGCGTGGCGATCAGCCAGTTCAGCTTCGAGATGGCCGACCCGCAGCATCTGAACCGTCTGCTCGCTGCCGTGCGCAAGATCGACGGCGTGTTCGACGTGTACCGCGTCACCGGCGCGAAGGATTCCGCCGTGCCACGCCTGCGCAAGATGCAGTAGCCGGGTTCGTTCCAGCGATCGTCCAAGTCTTCCGCCCGTCGCGCTGCCGGTTCCGCGTGACCTTTGCAATGCCGGACGGCCCCGGGGATGACGGGCGTGCGGAAAATCACCCTTTCGGACGAGGGCATGACGGCACGATCCGGTGTGTAATCGATAGTGTCATCGATTGGCGGGATCGCCTATGGTGACACGATGAATATCGACCGGCGCCGGACATCAGAGGGACGGCACCCATACGGGATCGAGGCAGGCATGTTCTTCCTTCAGCGTAGACGTCGCCCGGCTTTGGCGCGGGTGGTTCGCAACAGCAATGCGACTCTCTGGCGATACGGTCGCCGGGAGTATGACATGGAGGCCGGCGCGGATGGTCGGACGGCCATGACGTCCCCGATGGAACGACCCTCCTGGACGGATTGCAGCGATCGCCGGGCGCCGCATGCCGTCTCGTCGACGTTGGACGCCGTTCTGGGGCGTGTCCATGACATCCCCCAGTCGGCGATGTCGCGTCTGAGCGGCTCTCCCACGGTGTACGCGCGCTGACGGTGTACGGGCGCGGCGATGCTGCCGGCCGCGTCGGGGCGTTCTGCAAGACTTGACCGCTATGAGTACGATCATCATGCGCACCTCGCATGATAATCGCACGTGGTCGTTTTCGGCTTTATTCCAAGGTTTTCGATTTTGGGGAGGCCTGCCGATCAACCTCGTTTTCGCCGAGGCATCTACAGGCACGCGAGAACAATCCGGTGACATTCCACCGTCCTGCCGGCGCTCAACGTCTTCGCCGACCGGCACGGAAAAAGAACGATCCGCCTTGTGGTTTCATGATGTTCAGCATGGGCGATGCCCAAAAGCATTCGCCCAGCAGTACGTCTCCGTGTCGGACAACAGGCACGCCGGGCACGAGGCCTTCAATGTCTCCGTCGCGCAGAACCATCTGCTCGACGTGGCCGTTCGTGGATGGTGTCCGGCACGCTGGTTCGATGAAAGAAATCGCGAGGATCACGGACGGTTCGGCGGCGACATACCGTTGTTTGATTTCGATTAATGCCCGAACGATCTACGTGGTTGTTTGGGCTGCACTAGTTTACCGGTCCCAAGCATGTGTATGGCGACGCCGGTGGAATTACGTGTTTAGTTCCAAAGGTCTGGACCATTTATCCGGTAATTACGGAACGGGTTCCGATGGGATTGCGTGTGGTAAGCAGAAGGGATGCATTGACTGCGATCTCGGCGCATTCGGTTGGTGCGTTGGGGAGTGTTCCCTCATAGAGGGTGATTAGCACTGCGGAGGAGTCTTCGTCGACGGTGGCCCGTACACCATGACATTTGGGATTTCCCATGGAGAAGAAAATGCGCACGGAGGTGTCCGAGACCACTTCGTATCGGTTCCATGAGGATATATGTTCGTTGCTGAGGTCGGTTCGTTGCTGTACGTCGTTGGAGGATTGCTCCGGTGCCTTTGCTGCGGAATCGTATCCTGCATCTGTACCTGGTGAGCTGGGGCTGGATTCGCTCCCGTTAGTTGCGCATCCCATTACCGTGATACTGGTCAAAGCAAATACCAGAAGCGCAGCAACAAAACGGCTGCGGAAGCGAATCCAACTGGCCATGATGTTGTTTCACCAGTCCTTGTTTGCTGCAACGAACAAGTCGTTGACGCGGCTGTCGAAGTATGGGCCTCGAAGATAGGAATTGTCTGCGGGGCCGTTCGAGGTTACGCTGCGTACATATCCGAGACCAGTGGTATTGCTGTATTCGTCGAGCCAAGGTCCACCGGACGAACCACCGCCGAAATCGCAACCAGTAATATGGTTGAACTTGTAAAGGCCATTCCAACCAGTTTGACTAGAGCCCCAGCAGGCCCACATGCTTTGGCCTCCGCTGAGGTTCGTTGGATAGCCGAAAATACTGACGTCGAAACCAGTACCTCCGCCCCACCTAAACCCGTGACCACCAACCGCGTTTACAACAGTATCCCCGGAAGTGCTGCCACTATAGGTGGTAACAAAGGCAACGTCTGAATTGAATCCTCGCCCGGATTCACCATAGTTGATCCAGTCATTGAGCGTTCGGAGCGTGGCAGCTTGGTAAGTGCCATACGTGGCACCGTTGCTGTAACCCGGTGCGAATATCCAATTGGTATGCCAATCTTTTCCTGGGCCGCCATGGACACAGTGGCCAGCAGTAACGACCAGACGTTTGGAACGGCTATTGACGGAGGCTCCAGAGCATACGTAATCCTTGCCGTCGGTCTGATTGCGGAAGAAAACTTTTCCGTTGGTCTTTGAGAAATTCGTGACTGGCGTCACAGCCTGTGGCGTGATTGCGTTCAAGATTGCCGTCACGGGGGACGATCCGTCAGTAACTGGTTCGTCTGCCAGAGCCGGTTGTTCGAGCTCGTCAATCTGTCGGTTTACCTCGGTCGTGCTTGTTGGTGTATCAGCGGGAATGGCACTCTTCATGCGTTCTGGAGTCCAGTAGGCTGTGACGATGGGGTCGCCGACGCTTGTGTTATTGGTCGGAACGTAAGTGTAGGTACGATTTGCACCAAGGGCTGTTACCTGTGCACGCACGGCTGTTGTGGTGGACGAAGACAATGGATCACTTGCCATGGGCGATGCGGATGCCGGCACAGTGGTCGAGATAAGGAGAACAGCGGCCGACACGAAGGTTGTGAGGGTTGTGTATGTATTGCGGAATCGAGTCATGTTGATCTCCCCGGGAGTTGGTTCACGTAGGAACTGGGATAAGTATGTCCGTTGACTTTCAGTGTCTACGAACATACGCGAGTAAGACGTTCACAACTTATGATTAGGGCTACATTACATACCTAAATCACAGAAAAATTATAACTCCATGATGCCAATCGGATTGGCAACAGCGTGTTGGATAGGTCCTTAGAGGACGATCCTCGTTCGATGAATTCCTTCGCACTCCGGTATCCGAGGATGGAACGGAGCCGCTGGTCGTCGAATTACCACACGTAGTCGTTGAGGTCGCGCCTCAGTCGCTCGATCGTGGTGTAGCGGTTCCGGTTACACAAGCTCCTTCTTCAACAGCAGGTCGGCGAGGCGCCGACCGTGCCGTCAAGCCGCATCAACGAAGTCGAACGCGGAGCATGGAACCTGCCCGAACTCAAACAACGGTTCCAAACGATTGACAATGTATAGGAGCATCAAAATACAGAGCAGGAGCCACTCATGGCTGTCGCTGCCGGTGCGCTGATCATAGTGAACCAATTCGTATGACGTTCCACGTTGCAGCTCGGCGGCCCGGCTACCGGCCGTGGCCAGTCCACGGGCCCGCTGCGCCATTCCCCGCAATCAAACAGCAATGCCCGGTCTCAAGCCCATGAGACACTTGGAACCATGACTACCATCATCATGCGCACCTCGCATGATAATCGCACGTGGTCGTTTTCGGCTCTATTCCAAGGTTTTCCGATTTCGGGAAACCTGCCGATCAGCCTCGTTCTCCACGAGGCGCCTACAGGCACCCGAAAATAATCCGGGAGCACTCCACCGTCCCCGCCGGAGCCTGGCATCTTCGCCAGTCCCCAGAATCACCCACCATCCTCGCATTGCGCGGCATCACGCTCGTGACGACACCGTCGGAAAACGCGTTGTGCAGAATACGCCGACAACCAACAATCCATTTCGTTCATCGAACACAAACATCGACATGCAGATAATGTCCAGGGAGAAAAACCGTTGGCCCCGCCATCATCATGAATGCGACTGGCGGTGGGGCGGGACGTCGCCCGTAGCATCAAGACCGGCATCAAGGTCGTTCGCGTCACGCAACGACAGCCTGCCGAAATACTTCAGCAAGTCACCATTGCCGAACCAGAAACGCTGCGAGCATCTCGCCACGGATGGCTTGTATAGACCCTCCTGACGCCAGTCAAGCAACGGAACGTCACCCGGACCGTTCCATGTCGTCACGCTGGTCACCTTGACGACGATGCCCGAGACCCGATCCTCCTCGACCCTGGTGACGATGACGGGTCTGACCTTGCCCACGCCGGGATGATCGGGGAACTCGACGCGCATCAGCCACACGTCGTACACTTCCGGCTCACGCATGATCGTAGATGTCATCCGCCGGATCGTCCCACTCCTGAGGCAGCACGATATTGCCCGTGCTCTTCGAACGCTCGAAACGATACGCGTCGTGAGTCGGAGGAACCGGATACCCGTCGGATCGGACCGGCCTCAGACTCGGCGTGAACGGCATGCCCTTGTCACGGACCGCCTGCCGCAGGCAGATCTCCGTGAACGAGCTCAAGCTCAAACCCATCCGCTCAAGCACGTCCGTCGCCTCGCGCTTGACCTCCGGATCCAATGCAATGGTCGTCCGTTCCTTCACAGCCATAGCAGCCTCCCATCCCCTCAATAGGTTACATAATAATTATGTAAATTATATGCAATATAAACACACGTCACAAGCCACTCGCATACATTCCGCTTGATTGGCATCACCGCCCGGTCTCAAGCCCATGAGACACTTGGAACCATGACTACCATCATCATGCGCACCTCCGATGATAATCGTGGTCAGCTGTTTTTGGCTTTGTTCCAAGGCTTTCAATTTTTGGGAAACCTGCCGATTACCCTCGTCTTCCACGAGGCACCTACAGGCACCCAAGCATAATCTCGACTGATTCCCACCCCGACGGTCAGCCATAACTGGACATACCGTCAAAACCAAAACAGTCACCTATACGAAGGTCAAGGACACACAGACTAATCGACATCAAAAGAGCGAACAGGCAAGTTCAGCTCATTCTCTAGATTGTTAATCGCCCTGCTCATTTTGCCTATCAAATCACCATTACGAATATGCTCAGGAAAACTAAGCTTATCACGCCGAAGTTCCTCCTCGAGACATTTTTCCGCTTCCTGATTACGCATTGTAACTGTTGAACAAATTAGGGGGTAACTGATTTCCTTCTGGGCGGAGGGACTGAAAGCAACAGAGAAATCTGTAATGGAATCCAGCCATACTTGGTCTTTTGCCGTCACTAAAACTGCGTTCGCTCCAACATAATTGCTCTGATGCTCGAGTCTAGCTGGAGGGACTAACATACCAAGTCGATATCCATCAAGAGCCTGAATAAACCATGCATCCCATGCGGCATTCCATGCTTTTTGTCCTAGACTTTTCCTCTTATGATCGACTTTAAGAAGTGAGCGTGCTTTCCCCTTGCTTGCTTCATCTCCTAGGAGAAGAGCAGCCGCTATCACTCTTGCGTATGCAGAAACACATCCAAGCTCCTCACGGACCCATTCGCAATGCTCCTGAAACTTTTCGACACCATTATGTCTATTGGCTCCTTGCACCAGTTTAAGCAAATGAAGTAAAGCGCCATATGCAGGCATAATGAACGAACGAGGATCTCCATCGTCCATCCCCAACATTGATGGCGAAGGAATTGAGACTTTTCCTTTCTCCCACTGTTTATCCCGCTTAACAGGGGGATGTCTGCTATCGAAAGCCTTATCAATCTTCTCCTGATTCCAATTCACAACTGTTTGTACCGCACGGTAGATACGCCGACAACGTAAACGGTCGAACCCCTCTTGCCGAAAACAAGTCTCTGCTAAAGCAAAACCAAATACAACGTCTGGACGCACTTGCTTATTGGGCGACATAGTTACAAGAAGCTGATGGAGCCCCGACGCCGAATTCGGATTCAGCCCATCAAAATAAAAATTCCTAATATCAATCAAAACCAATGAGTCTAATAGAAACACATCAGCCTCACAGAGATCAAAATCCCCGTTAGTAATCAGCCTGTATTTACCTATATCGCGTAATTTGTTCATACAACTTATCATATTCATTCGCCCGAATACTATGGGGCTGACGATAATGACATCAGCTACGTTGCACTTGGCATGATTGATAGCAAAGAGCTATATGAAGAGGCCGCGAAGCTAGGCATCAACCGCCGAGTCGCAGTCAACCCAAACAATTTCCTAAAAGGGGAAAGTCAATGAAGGACACGGAGAACAGGCCACCATCGAGAAAACGCAGGAAATGGGGATCGGTGATCGTCCGCAGGGACACGGACGGCAACCCGACCAGTTTCCAGGCGCGATACGTCAACCCGCTCGATCCGCCCAAGAAGGTCGGCCGGAACTTCGGTCTGGAATACGAGACGGAGGCCTATAAGTGGCTCGACGAGGAGCGCTACCTCGTCACGCTCCACAACAAAGGCATCCGCCAATGGGTTCACCCATCGCAGCGAGGCGCGGGCACAATGCCCACATTCAGGGAATACTCCAAAGACTATTTCGACGGATACCGCAAACCGGACGGCAGCAAGCTATCCGGCCGGTCCAACCGGTGCAACGAGATCGTGCTACGCCGGCTCAACGAGGCGTTCGGCGACACACCGCTCGACCGCATCACCCGCCAGATGGTCGACGAATGGTACGTGAACGCCAGGGACGAGCTGACGGCATGGACGTTCGAGCAGGCGGCGCGAACGCTCAAACGGGTCATGCTCGCCGCCGCGACCGAGCAGGCGGACGGCACCCCGCCGCTCATCCCCGCGAGCCCGTGCCGGTACCGCGTCATCAAACCGCAATCCAAACGACGTGACCAGCCGCCGGTCACCGCCGACGAGATCAACAGGCTGGCCACGCTCTTCCCCGACTACCAACGGCTCGCGCTCTGGCTCTCCCTCCTGGTAGGCGGACTGCGCATCGGCGAGGTATGCGCACTGCAACTCAGGGACATCGACCTGGAGAACCTGCAACTCCACGTCCGACACTCCGTCAACCGCGGCCCCGACGACAGGGGCAAATACCGGTTGTGCGAGCCCAAGACCAAAAGCAGCAAAAGGGTCGTACCCATCCCGAAACCGCTCGCCCCACTCATCGAGGACCATATCAGCCGGTTCTGCAAGGACCGCAAACCCGACACCATGCTGTTCCACTCGACCATGCTGGACGACTGGCTGCTCCCGCCCACGACCATCGAACGAACATTCCGCATGGCCCGTGAAAAGATCGGACGACCCGACATCACCTTCCACTCGTTGCGCACCACGCACGCCACCATGCTCGTCCTCGAGGGCGGGACCATGCGCGAGACGATGGACGACCTCGGACACACCAGCCTCACCGTCGCGGTGGACAGCTACCAGCGCATAGTCAGGGAACACCACCGCGACACCGTGGAACTCCTCGCTTACCGGTACATGCCCTCGAACTATCCGACCGTGATCCGCACGGTCATCGATCAGAAGGAACGCCAGATCGACAAGCTCCGCAGCGAGGTGGACAGACTCAGGAAGATCCTACAGGAAAAGAACTGACGACACATACCAAGAAACCGGAACCGGTAAATACCGGGACACCGGTTTACCGAGATACCGAAAAAACGAAATACCGGAATACTGAAAGAACAAAATACCGAAAACCAGATACCAAGGCAATGGATCCCGGCCCGACGCATCCGAAAGTCATCTTGCCCTGTGCCCGCGTTCCGGCTTTCCTTGCCCCGGGGAGACGACGGTGCGCTGGTAGGAGTAATGCTCGTACACGTGACGGCGCTGCTCGAAAGACATGCCGTATGCCGTGTTCGCCGGTTGCGCATATTCACCAAGATGGGCCAGGTCATTCGACATGGTCAACGGTTCTGACAACGGCTTGACGATTCTTCTGAACATATCCTCGAGAGGACGCAGGTCGTTTCGCTGCATCCCCGCGATCGAGGCTTGATCGTTCGTCCTTTTGTCGATGAGTCCCCAATCAAAATGCCAGCCGGCCTCGCGCGCGATGATCTCCCAGAAAATGCGTTGCGTCCGTCCGTTGCCCTCACGGAACGGGTGAAGGATGTTGAAGTTGTTGTAGCTGACGCTCAGACGCTTTACGAATTCGTCATGGCCGAGACCTTTGAGAAGATCGTCACCGCGAAGCACCCCCTCGGAGTAGCGAACCCCTATGCTGAACAGCTCCAATGGCTGGAAGGGAAGCCCCTCGCCCTTGCCCATGTCGATGGTTCGCACCTCCCCCGCCCAGTCGTACACGTCCCGGAAGAGGAACCGGTGTATGCGGCGAAGCTGTTCCAGCGTCCCTTCCGCAGGAGGGAGATCCTCTCTCAGAATGGCGGCACGGGCGGAGCAGAGATCGTTCTCCGCAGCCGCCAACGCATCCTCGTCCGTGGCGCCCACAAGGTTCCGCAGCACGTTCGTTCCCGGAATCAGGTAGGGATCGAAGACACGCGCCATCATCACTCCAGTCCGTAACGGCGACGGGTGCGGGCAAGAAGTTCGGTGCCATCGATTGTTCCCCGCGCATATTCTCCGGCATCGCGCATGAAGGCCCTCGTCACGTCGCCGCCTTCCAACCGCACGGACTGCACCGACAGCCCGACATTCTCCGTGCGGCGGCGCATCTCGGATTCAGATATCGCTCCGAACATCGTGCCTCCCTTTCTCCTTAAATTCTAGCAAAACCGACAGCCCTTAGACAGAGCCGCGCCTGATTCCGCTCCTCACGCATGTCGTGTCAGGCGTCATGCCATTCGTCCCGGTCCGCGTCAAGGGCCATAGCCGCCTCTTCCGATACCGGCATGTACATCGTCCCTGTCGTAGATCTGCGCGGCGGCCCGTTTCATGGCGCGGCGTTCGGCCCTGGATCATGAACATCGTCGCGACGTCGCCGAACGCTGGCGCTCGAATACCTCCCCGCCGAGGAGCCGGCCGGCATCAAGGCGCAGATAGCCCGGAAGGAGGAGGAAATCGACCAGCTGCGGCAGGCCGTCGCCGGACTCCGGAGAAGACTGGAGGAGCTCGAAGACGACGGAAGGGAACGGAACCAGGTCGGATAGGCATACCCACAAAACCGAAATACCGAAATATTGAAAAACCGAAACCGGTGAAGACCGGCATCAAACGGAACGGACCTCACGCGTCTAAGCGTTGCAACATCCATAACGACAACACTTAGACGGGTGAGGATGGATACCGGAAGACCGGAATCGGCGGATACCGAGATACCGAAAAACCGGAGGGCCGTGAAACCGAACGACGCGGAGGGCTGGGTGAAGACCAGCGTGAGCCTTCGCGCCTCGACCCGACGCCGGCTCAAGGCCTGGGCCGCCGAGCATGACATGCGCATCCAGGAAGTGGTCGATGCCGCCCTCGAAACGTACCTGGGCTTGAAATAAGCTGTGAACCTATGGACAAGGAGAACAAATGACAGAGAAAGAAAAGGCCATCGAAGACGAGACCATCGAACTTCCGACCGGGCCCGCGGAAAAGAAGAAGCCGCATCGCGGAAGGATCGTCGTCATCACCGTCGCCGCACTCGCGCTGCTTGCGGCGGGAGGCATCGCCTGGAGGACGCACGAGGACCGCCTCATGGCCGAGGCCAGGGCGGACTGCGCGGCCGAGAGCGAACGTCTCCGCGTCGCGACGACCGCGTACAACGCGCTATTGAACGGCAAGGCCGCCAGCATGGCGAAGACCGACGTGAAAAGCGTGAAGGACGCGAAGACCCTTGACGTCCTGTCCAAGGCCATGAAGGCGCCCACGCCGAAGACCGTGTCCTGCAAAGCGGATTCGAGGCCCGGCGTGCAGGATGCCACGAAGGGCGTCACCGCGAACGCATCATGGTACAAGGCCCACACGAAGTCCCTGAACGGGCTGGTGAACGCGGTCGAAACGTCCAAACTCGACAAGACCGTGGACGACGCGAACACGCTGTACAAGGAGACGGACGGCAGGGTGGCGGACGACAAGACCCGCGCAAGCCTGATGGACGCCATCAGAAAACGCGACGCGGACGCCATCGCGAAGGCCGTGAAGGAGGTCAACGAATCGAAGGCGGCGAAGGAGAAGGCCGACGCGGAGGCGAAGGCCAGGGCCGAACAGGAGGCCGCGGCTGCCGCCGCGCAGAAGGCGCAGGCGCGGCAGTCATGGCCCTCGTCCGGTTCAGGCCACACCGGCTACACCGGCAACGGTTATTCCGGCGACACGTCCACGCCGAGTGGCGGCTCGCCCGGCTCCTCGTCATCGGGCGGATCGGCATGGACCGACCCCAACGCCGGAGCAGCGGACGGATTCGACTGGGATTATGTCGGACCCTCCGTGTGTGAGCCCGGCAAATTCTGCCCTCTCGCCTAGATTCTCCTTAACTTTCTCCTTTCAGGGCCCCGCGGCATCCGTCGCGGGGCCCTTCCCCCCCCCGCCGGCGGATGTCCAAACCGACGCCCCCCGGACGGTGGTTCCATGGTGTGCGTGCACCGGACGCGCCCGATATCGCATGTTATCGGCGCCCGCCCGCGTGGAACACCCGGACGGGCCCGCCCCACGGCGGACCGGGGGAACACGCGTTCCCCACGTCCCGCCCCGGCGGCACCGCCGGGGCGACCCGCAAGACAGGAATCCCTGAAAGGAGAGGGAACATTGGTTTCCGAAAAGAACGACAAGAAGCGCCGCGGGCTCAGGCCCCTGGTCGCCGGCATCGTCGCCGCGGCGACGCTGCTCTCCCCGTGCGTGGCGTACGCCGGCGAGGGCGGCGCGGGATCCGGGTCCGGCTCCGGCGGCGGCACCGGCATCGGCACCGGCAAGGTCAGCTGGGTCTACAAGGACTCCTGGGGCGCGCCCACCCGCGAGAACGCCGTCGCCGCGATGGCCAGCATCGGCGTGAGGAACCTCGGCGGCGCGCAGTCCAACCAGGCGATCGACCAGGCGCTGAACCAGGCGAACACGGAATGCGCGGACCGCTCCAAGGCCGACGGATTGAGCAGCGCCCAGTGCCGCCTCGTCGGCCTCGGCTTCGTCCACACGCCCGGCAGCGCTGGCGACTACTACACCGGCGCCAACGGCACCTTCAACGCCGACGTGTGGCGCAACGCCTACGTCGCGTCCGGCATCCCGAACAACACCTACACCTACCAGGGCGTCGGATACAAGACCTCCAGCCCGTTCGCTGACGGTACGACGACCATTAATGCATTGGCGTCCCGTGAGATGAACAAGGCGCCGGTCGCGGTCATCGCGATCGTGCTCAACCAGGCCGAACCGCCCGTGAACTACGACCTGGGCGTGTCCACCAAGGCGAACGGCACCACCACCAAGGCCGGCGACACGCGCAACGTGGCCGACACGATCACCACCAGCCGCAACGGCAGCCCGATCAGCGAGAACCTGACCGGCACCAGCACCCTGCGCTGGACAGGCGTCGACGGCACCACCCGCAAGGCCAGCAAGCAGTTCACCATAGGCAACCAGGCGAGCCAGAACGTGTCCTTCTCCTACAAGGACATGGACGCCTCCTGGAAGAGCTGGCCGGCCGGCAGGTTCGCGTTCGACGTGAGCTTCGCCAAGCAGGGCAGGATGAAGAACGCCGTGGCCCTGAACGGCGACAAGGACGCGAACGAGCAGTGGTCCGCGCCGCAGCTCCCGCCGCCCTCCAAGACGCTGACCGACGCGGCCGGCGGACAGGTCACGGCCCCGAACGGCCAGATCGCGTCCGGCAGCCTCTACACCGCGCACGTCAAGGCGCACAGCTCCGCCTCCGAGCATTTCTGGCTGTACGACACCATCGACGTGAGCTCGCAGCAGGTCGTGATCGGCGGCACCGAAACGGACGACCCGTCCAAGATCACCGTGACCGACGAGGACGGCAAGACCGTCCAGGCCGAGATCTCGATCGATGACGGCCAGACGGGCAAGCGCATCGTCAAGGCGCACGTCGTCAGGCCCGCGTCCGGCTGGTACACGCTCAACGTGCCCCAAGCGGCCAAGCCCACCGGCGCCGACTACGACATCCCCGACGATTCGAAGGCATGCTGGCAGGGCGACGGCAAGGACTGCCAGACCGGCAACAGCGAACAGGTCGGCAAGGTCACCCCGAAGCCCGACAAGGTGTGGGTGCTCGACCCCGACGGGGCGCTGAAGGCCGACGACCCGCAGCGCACCAACGACAAGGGCAGCGACAACCGCACGTTCGTGACCGGCGACGCGATCGGCGCCGTCGTCAACGGACGCATCCCCGCCCACCTCCTGAACCCGTTCACCAGCTACAGCATCCAGGACGACTGGACCGCCAGCAGCCAGTGGATCGACTGGGACCACAAGGACCAGGTGCGCGTGTACGTGGACGGCGAGGACGAGACCGCGAACTTCGACATCGCCATCGACACCGCGAAGCACACGACCACCGCGACCGCGAAGAGCGTCTTCCTCACCAGGACCGCGCTGGGCACCGCCGGCCGCAAGGTCAAGCTGTACATCGGCGGCATCGTCAGGAAGGCCCCGAACGCCGACTGGGCGGCCGACCAGAGGAAACTGACCAACAAGGCGTCCGAGACGTGGAACAACGAGACCACCGGCACGAACGAACCGCCCGTCTGGGTGCGCAACCCCAAGCCCGACAAGGTGTGGAGCGTCGACGCCGCCAAGGCCGCGCAGTCGTCCGACCCCGCATGGACCAACAAGGCGTCCGACGACACGAAGACGTTCGTGCAGCGCGACACGTTCGCCGTGACCGTCAACGGCAAGCTCCCGGGGAACCTCGCCAGGAAGATGACCTCCTACGAGATCGGCGACGACTTCGCCAAGGCGGCCAAGTACATCGACCTGGACAAGGCCAGCGTCGAGGTCACCATCGACGGCAAGGACTCCACCGACCGGTTCGACATCCACAAGGAAGGCACGAAGGTGTGGGCCAGCGCCAAGCAGTCCCTGCTCGACACGACCTACAACACCGCCGCCGACCGCGCCGTGCGCATGACCGTCGAGGGCGCGTACCTCAAGGGCGTGCTCAAGGCCGGCGAGAAGGTCACCATGACCAACGGCGGCTGGGAGAAGTGGAACGACCAGGAGATCCCGTCCAACGAGCCGCCCGTCAAGGAATGGAGCCCGAACCCGGACAAGAGCTGGATCCGCCTCGAGAACGGCAAATGGGAGGCCGTCATCGACCCGTCCGAATCCAACAAGACCGGCGCGGACACCATGAAGTTCCTCGACGGCGACCAGGTCGGCAGCGTCGTCAACGGCACCATCGCCAACGACCTCGCCAAGGTCAACGACATCACCCTGACCGACGACTACGCCAAGGCCGACTACCTGTTCGACCTGACCGGCGACAGGAGCCGGATCCGCGTGTACGAGGCCGACGCGGCCACCGACGCGAAGTCCAGCGTCGCGGACATCATCAACACCGGCCGCGACGTGACCGACCGCTTCGACATCACCGTCAACGGCACCAAGGTCACCGCCAAGGCGCACGCCGACTACCTCGCGGAGCAGGTCGGCCTGAAGAACCCGAAGCAGATCACCCTGTTCCTGCCCGGCACCGTGGACTTCGCGGACGGCAAGGGCGCGGCCCAGGTCCGCAAGGACTTCAACAAGGCCGCGGGCGACGAGCTCACGTTCTGCGAGAACCCCGACGGCTCCAAGCTGGCCAACTCGGGCAGCGAGAAGGTCAACGACGAGACCCAGCCGACCAACGAGCCGTACATCTGCGGCTACGTGCCGCCGGTCAAGAAGAAGGTCATCGCCGAAGGCAGCCAGGGCGGCGCGAACCAGGACGCGAACGACAAGGTCGTGTACCCGGGCCAAAGGGTCGAATACCGCCTGACCACGAAGCCGCAGCTGCCGGCCGACCTGGCCTACGACGTCGTGCACGTCCGTGACACCGACACGTACGACCAGTACCTGATCCCGGACAAGCAGACCCTCGAGATCACCGACCTCGCCACCGGCACCCCGCTCGTCACCGCCGACCCCCAGATGGGCGTCGAGGGCGACTACACGGCCGTATGGGACGACGCGAGCCACGAGCTCACCATCGCCTACTCCGACAAGTACGTGCAGGAACACTGGACGAAGGGCTCGCACCCGCAGGTCCAGGTCCGCTTCGAGGGCACCGTGAGCGAGGACGCGCCCACGACCGTGAAGGTCGGCAACCAGTGGGCGCTGACCCTGAACGGCAGCGTCACCCCGTCCAACATCGTGGAGAACAACCCGCCCAAGCACGACCCGAGCAAGAAGGACACCCAGTCCTCCGCGCAGGGCGACCCGACCGTCACCATCGACGGCAAGACCATGCTGCTCGGCGACACCGGCAACTACACGGTCACGCTCGACCTGAAGCAGAAGGACAACGCGTACCGCGTGTGGCGCGCCGGCATCACCGACGACTACGACGAGCAGTACGTGAGCATCCTCCCGTCCGACATCGAGGTGCTCGACCAGTCCGGCGAGGACGTGACCGGCAGGTTCAACGTCCAGGTCCGCGACGGCGTCGCCTACGTGTACGCGAAGACCGTGGACACGTTCGTGCCGAAGACCGGCAGGACCATCCCGGGCGACCCGCAGCCCGAGGACCTCGCCGCCTACGCCTCCGCGAGCGGGCACGACCCGCTCAACGAGCCGGCCATCGACCAGACGCTGCTCGGCCAGGAATACCAGGTCGTCATGCCGTACAAGGTCGTCAAGGTCACGGACGGCTACACCGTCAGGAACAAGGCCGTCCAGGTCACCAACGACACGAAGGCCGAGACCAACGAGGTGTCCAACCCGCTCAAGCCGGTCAACCCGGCCAAGGACGTGACCGTCAAGGTCGGCGGCGATTCCGTCAACGGCAAGAGCGTGTACGAGGGCCGCACGTTCCTCTACAGGCTCGATTCCAGCGTGATCCCCTCCGACCGCGCCTACCCGGCCGTCGACAAGTGGTCCATCACCGACCAACTCGACGTCGAGCACGACCAGTACACCGGCCAGTGGGCCGTGTACGCGACCCGCGACCTGCACCGCGACGGCGAGATCATCGCCGCCAAGGGCGCGAAGCTCGCCGGCAGCGGCTTCGACGGCTCGAAGTTCGGCGGCGACCTGTTCACCGCGTCCGCGGACGACCAGGGCGTCGTGACCGTCGAGGCCACCGAGGCCTACCGCAAGCTCGTCTCGGCCGACACCGCCCACGAGAACGGCTGGCGCGCGTACATCCAGTGCAAGCGCATCAAGACCGCCGACCGCGTCGAGAACCGGTTCACCGAGCACTTCAACGGCAAGGACCTCGAATCCAACGTCGTGTGGACCCGCACGCCCGACATGACCCCGAGCCTGCACCTGGAGAAGTACGACGCGGAGTCCGGCGAGAAGCTCGGCGACCGCGACGACGTCAAGCAGGCGCTCAAGATGGACGGCGACTCGTTGGAGATCGCGTTCAAGATCACCAACACCAGCAAGGTCGATCCGACGACCGGCGAGGGAGCGTGGTTCCAGGCCAAGGACCTGAAGCTCACCGACGGCACCATCGCCGGACTGGGCAAGGTCGAGGACATCAGGACCCCGGCCAACTGGGACACCCTGGTCCTCAAGCCCGGCGAATCCGTGACCGTGACCGGCACCCTCAAGGGCGTGACCGAGGGCGGCCACCACACCGACCGCGCCAAGGTCACCGGCACCCCGCTCGTCGAATGCCCCGTCACCGACCAGCTCGGCGACCAGTCCGGCAGGACCGAGGACGACCAGGCCGTCGACGGCGACGCCGGCAAGGCGGAAGGCCTCAAGCAGGTCACCGTCTCCGGCCGCACCCTGTGCGAGGACACCACGGTGGACTCCAACCCGGACGACTGGAACGGCTACCGTCCCAAGCCGCTCGCCATCACCGGCGCGGGCATCGTCCCGATCGTCCTGGCCGTGCTCGTCGCGGTCGGCGGCGGCGCGGGCCTGCTGATCGCGTCCCGCCGACGCGCGGCGAAGGCCCCGGCCGACACCGAGGGCTCGGAGGAGTGATCCGACGAACCTGACCCCGGGCCCGCGGCGGACCGTTCGCCATGATCCGCCGCACGGGCCCACGGGCGCGCCCGGATCCCTTCCCTTCCCGGACGCGTCCAAGGCCCCACCGGCGAACGGTCGGCGGGGCCTTTTCCATACCATCGTCCGAGCCTCTTCGGGTTCGTCGGGAACGTCCAAACCGGAACCTTCTCGACGGCCATACCGTGGTCATGTCATTCAAAACAAGTCGAAAGGAAAACATCATGTACGGAATCACCATCGCGGCAGACAGCGGCAGCGTCGTCACCAGCGCGTTGCAGCTCTTCAGCCAGTTCGCCATCATCGGCGGAGGCCTGTGGGCCGTGTGGGGCGTGGTCACCCTGGCGGGCGGCCTGAAGGACCAGAACGGCCCCGCCACCCAGTCGGGCGTCTGGCAGGTCGTCGGCGGCGGCCTGATCATCGCGGCCGCGGCCCTGTTCTCCAACATCGCCCTGTAGACGGGAGGCCACGCATGGTCGATTTCATCGTCGGCATCCTCAACTCGATAGGGTCCGGCGTCGGCGACGACCTCGTGGCCGACCTGCTGAAGACCCCCGCCGAATACAACGCGGACATGTACCAGCTGAGCCTGACCGTCGCCCTCTCGGCGGTCAAACCTATAGCCAGCACGATACTGGCGATCATGTGCGTCCTGGAACTCGCCAGGGTCAGCACCCGGGCGGACGGCGACCGAGAGCTGGGCGTCAAGCTCGTCGCCATGGCGATGTTCAAGCTCACGCTCGTGTTCACCGCGGCCCAGCACAGCGAGCTCATGCTCCAGGCCATCGACGAGATTGGCGACAGCGTGCTCGGCGGCATCCAGTCGTCGGTGGACACCAGCGGCGCGTCGTCGGGCCTCGGCCTTGGCGACAGCATGCGCGACGCCATCGACTCCGCCGGCTGGATGGGCCAGATACCGTGCCTGATCCTGCTGCTCATCCCGTTCCTCGTCTCCAAGGGCGCGACCATCGTCGTCACCGTCGTCATCCTCCTGCGTTTCGTGCAGATATACATGCTCACCGCGTTCAACCCGCTGCCGATCGCGTTCATCGCCCAGGAGGAGACCCGCCAGTGGGGCATCAACTACTTCAAGCAGTACGCGTCGCTGGTGTTCCAGTGCGCGACCCTGTATCTGGCGATCCTCATGTACCGCACGCTCGTGGGCGGCACGCTCAACCCGAGCAAGTTCAAGGACGGCGACAGCCTCTCCGGCTGGGTGATGGGCAACTTCACCGGCCTGCTCCTGGCGAGCGTCATGCTCATCGGCGTCGTCATGGCGGCCAACTCCGTCGCCAAGAAGCTCTTCGGCGGCGAATGAAACACAACGCAATCCACGAAAGGAAGCAATCATCATGGCGTTGCAGATGCCCGTCTACAGGGAATTGACCACCATCGAATCGAAGGTGTTCATGGGAATGAGCTGGCGGCAGTGCCTCGCCGCCGTCATCCTCGCCGTCGTGTGCGGGGGAGGGTACATCGGCCTGTGGCTCGGGTTGGGCATGGACCCCAACCTCGCCATGTACCTGATCTTCCCGCCCGGCCTGCCCGTGGCCATATGGGGATGGGTGAGGCCAAAGGGCCTCATGCCCGAGAAATACCTGAAATACATCCTGCGCCACTACGCGCAGCGCGAGGTCTACCTGCTCGACGGTCCGGGCAGACCATACCGCACCGGCGCGAAACCAACGATCAAGGAAAGGTGAGGAATGTTCGGAAAGAAGAAAGCCCCGGTGGCCGCGCCGGCCGAAGGCGGTGCCGAAGCCAGGGCGAAGGCGCGGAGAAAGAAGGCGACGCGTCTGCCGAAGGGCGTCAAGCAGCTCATCGGCTACGACGCGATGCTGCGCAACGGGACCGCCAGCCTGGGCGACGGGCGGTGGAGCGCCACCATCCTCTTCCAGGACATCAACTACCAGCTGAGCCCGGAATCCCATCAGATGGAGATCATCGACCGGTGGGCCAAGCTCATCAACAGCTTCGAGGCCGGGCAAAGCGTGCAGATCGCCTCCTACACGCGCTCACGCGGCGTGCGGGAGATCCTCGCCGACGTGATGATGGACGAGACCGGCGACAGCCTCGACCACTACAGGCTCGACTACAACCGCCTCGCCCAAGGCAAACTCGAATCCGTCAGCCGCAACACCAGCACCGTCAAGACCCTGACCGTCACCGTCCGCGAAAGCGACGAGCAGGCCGCCGTCGCGAGCCTGAACGCCCTGTGCAACAACCTCGTCAGCCAGATGCGCTCCATCGACGCATGCAAGGCCACCCGGCTCGACCGCGAGCACCGGCTGCGCCTCATGGCCGAGGTGCTCCGGCCCGGCGAGGAGTTCCGGTTCGACGAACGCCGTTTCGAGCATCAGCCCGGCAAACCCGACACCAAGGACCTCGTGTGCCCGTGGAGCATCGACGCGCGAAACCCGACCATGCTCGACATCGAATCCCTGGACTCGAAATACCTGCACCGCACCATGTGGGTGTCCGGCCTGCCGCCGGAACTGTCCGACCAGCTGGTCAACGACCTGACCGGACTGCGCGCCCGCGTCGACGTGAGCATCCACCTCGCGCCCATGGACCGCGGCGAAAGCATGACGCTCGTGCGCCGCAAGAACGCCGAGGTCAAGATGCAGATCATGGACCAGCGGCGCACGAACCGCAAGCAGGGCCTCGACCCCGACGACCTTCCCGACGACCTCGCCGACCAGCAGGAACAGCTCGGCCAACTGCGCGACGAGCTGCGCTCCACCAACCAGAGGCTCGTGGACTCGATCATCGTGATCGGAGTGTCCGCGGCAAGCCAGGAGGAGCTGGAGGTCGCGTGCAGGAACGTGAAGGCCAAGGTCAACGCGCAGTCCTGCACGGCCGAGAGCCTCAAGTTCATGCAGATGGAGGGACTGACGGCCGAACTGCCGCTGGGCAACAACCCGCTGCCCATGAAACGCACCCTGACCACGAACAGCGCGGCCATCCTCATCCCTTTCACCACGCAGGAGGTGTTCGAGCCGCACGGACTGTTCTACGGAAGCAACGCCCGCTCCGGCAACCCGATCCTCGCGGACCGGCGAAGCCACATGAACTCCAACGGATTCGTGCTCGGCACGTCCGGCGGCGGCAAATCCTTCACCGTCAAACAGGAGATCGCCGGCATGTTCCTCAACCGTGACGACGAGGTGATCGTCATCGACCCGGAACGCGAATACCTCGCCCTCGCGGCCGCGTTCGGCGGACAGATCATCCAGATCAGCGCCGGCACCGGCACGCGCGTCAACCCGATGGACATCGTCCTGGAGGATGATTCGGCCTCCGACCCCGTCAAGGACAAGACCAACAACGTGGTCTCCATGATCGGCGCGCTCATAGGCGGCATCGACGGCCTCGACCCGCTCCAGAAGGGACTCGTCGACCAGTGCGTCAGCAACCTGTACACGCGTTACCGCAACCAGGGCGGGGGAGTGGTCCAGCCCACATTGCAGGACCTGCACGACGAATTGCAGGCGGGCGGCGACCAGGTGAGCCGGTACCTTGCCGACGCGCTCAACCCGTACATCACCGGCTCCATGAGCGGCTTCAACGGGCAGACCAACGTGGACCTGTCCAACCGGTTCACCGTGTTCGACGTGTCCGGCCTGTCCGGCGAGCTGCGCACGTTCGGCATGATGGTCGTCATCGACCAGGTGTGGAACCGCGTCATCCGCAACAAGGCCAACGGGCGGCGCACCTGGCTGTACGTCGACGAGTTCCACCGCTTCTTCTCCAACCAGTACGCCGCCGCCCAGTTCAAGGACATCTACAAGCGTGCCCGCAAATACGGGCTCGGCGTCACCGGCATCACGCAGAACGTCGAGGAGATCCTCGACCTCCAGGACGCGCGCGAGATGCTGTCCAACAGCGATTTCCTCATGCTCCTGAGCCAGAACAGCACCGACGCGGACGCCCTGTGCGAGCTGCTGACCCTGAGCGAGGAGCAGCGCCAGTACTTCACCGGCGTGCTGCCCGGCCAGGGACTCATGAAGATCGGCAGCGCCTACGTGCCGTTCGACGGTCGCATCCCCGCGGGCGGCGACCTCTACCGTCTGTACTCCACGACCTTCCAGGAAGGAAAGTAAACGCATGAGCGGAACCCAAGCCCACCACGCCGGAGGCACACGCGCCCGCATCGGACGCGCGGCCACCGGCGTGGTGTCCAGCGCCGCGCAGTTCGGCGCGGACCGGACCGACATCACCGATTCCATGGGTCACACCGCCGCCGAGATGGCGGGACGCGCCGGCATGTACGGCATGTCCTCCACCATGCACGGCGTGGGCTGGACGGCCGGCAAGGCGCGGCGCATCATGAACCGCGGCAAACGCGCCCTGCGGTCGGGCAAGGGAATGCGCAAGACGGCCGGCAAACCCAAGGCGCTGTCCGAGGCGAAGCCCAGCGATAAGATCGGCAGGTTCGCCGCGAAAGGCAAGGCGAGCCGGCGGATCGGCAAGCACATAGGCGCGGGCCTTGGAAAAGCCGGCCGGAGCGTCAAACGGATGGGATCCACCGGCATGGGCTGGATGGACGAAGCCGGCGCAAGACTCACCACTGCCGACGACGACTTCGCGTCGAAGCTGGGAAGCACCACACGCGACCTGTCCTTCAAAGCGGCACGCGCGGGCGTGAAAGGCGTCAACTCGTCGGCCAAATTCATCTGGCGGCGCCGCCGCGCGCCGGCCAAGGCGGTACGCGGAGCGAAAGCCACCGGACAGGCCGCCGTGCGCGCCGCCCGCGCCGCCGCGAACTTCGTGCGCATGGCCGCGTCCCGCGTCATCGCAGGAGCCGCCTCCATCAGCCTTCCCATCATGCCCGTCATCGCGGCCATGCTCGCGGTGCTCGGCGTGCTCCTGGCCGTCATGGGCGCGTTCCTGGGATCCAGCGCCAGCGAATCCACGGTCGCGGGCATGCCCGCGGAATACGAGGCCGACGTGATCCGCGCCGGATCCATCTGCCAGGTCGTCACGCCGAGCATCATCGCCGCCCAGATCGACCAGGAGTCCAATTGGAATCCGAATGCCGGCAGCTCCGCCGGAGCACAGGGCATCGCACAGTTCATGCCGTCCACATGGGCGTCCGCGGGCAAGGACGGCGACGGCGACGGCAAGGCCGACATCTGGAACCCGCACGACGCGATCTGGAGCCAGGGCAACTACATGTGCGGCCTCGCCTCGCAGGTCGAGACGGCCAAGAAGTCCGGGAAACTGACCGGCGACACGCTCCAGCTGACCCTCGCCGCCTACAACGCCGGCCTTGGCAGCGTCCTGAAATACGGCGGCATACCGCCCTTCACGGAGACCACCAACTACGTGAAACGGATCGTCGACCTGGCCCGGACCAAGTACACCTCCTCGGGCGATGCCGGCGATTCGGGTCCGACCGTCGGCGCGCTGAGCCCGAAACTCGTCATGAGCGACAGCTGGCACGTGAACATTGAGGCCATGGGCCTGCACTACACGCGCTTCCCCGACTACGACACCTACCAGTGCACCTGGTGGGCCGCGATGCGACGCAACCAGATCGGCAAACCCGTCGACGCGCACATGGGCAACGGAGGCCAATGGAACGACACCGCAGCCCGCCTCGGATACAAGGTTGGCCGGAGCCCGAAGCCCGGCGACGTGATCTGCTTCGAGCCCGGCGTGCACGGCTCCAGCGGATACTACGGCCATGTCGCGGTCGTCGAACAGGTCAACTCCGACGGCTCGATCCTCATCAGCCAATCCGGCAAAGGCTGGATGGCGGTCGTCACCGAGACGATCAGCGCGTCCGACCTCAAGGCCATGGGCGGCGGCGTCAGCTTCATTCACTAGGAAGGAAAGGGAAATGGACGAGCGCAAAAGGAACATCCTCATCATCGCGGCCACGACCGCGGCCGTCGTTCTCATGGTCGTCGCGAACATCGCCTTCATCCTCATGCATCCGTCCGGCACGGAAAATCGGAACAAGCTCGCGGCATCCGACGTCAAGGCGGAGACGTCAACGTCCACGCCGGCCGCAAGACACCAGAAACCATTGGAGGTATGCGAGAAGCTCGCCCCGAAGGCCGCCGCCACATACACCTCCAAGGCCGCCGACCGCGACCGGCTCATCAAACGATACTTCGCATCCGACGCGCAGGGCCTGAACATCCCCATCGACCGAATCGCCGACCAGCCCGACGTACAGGCATCCGGCGGCATGAACGCCGGCACCTCCACGACCGCGACGTGCAGCGTCTGGACCGGCCTTGAATCGCCATGGACCCTCACATGGCGATGGACCGCCGACAAGGGCTGGAAATGCACCGGCATCAGCGGGCCGCTCGAAGGCGCGTACACCGTCCTCGGCGACAAGGCGCCGGAGGAAGACAAGGACGACGAGAAATGATCAGGACCGACAGGAAGACGGGCGAGCCGATCCTCAGCCCCAAACTCACTGCCGACCAGCTGCACGCCATGGCCAACGACCCCGGCTGGCGCCCGTGGATGCGCCTCATAGCCGAACACCCGCACGCATGGCCGGCACTCATCGACTGGTGGCACAACGCGCAGACACAGGGCTTCGACGCGGCTGGAGCGGCGCCGAAGCCTCCCGAATCCATGCGCCGTCGCCGCCGCGTCGCCATACCATCCGCGCCACTGCCGCCGGAAGACGAACCAGAACAGGAACCCGAGCCGGCATCTATGGAATCTGTGGATGAGACCCGGACCGCCGAACCGGAGCCATCCCGGTCGCAATCCTCCGTTTCCGGTTCTTCCCACGAACCGGAAACGGAACAGTCCCATCCCGACGATTCCGCGGAGAAGGCCCTGAAGGACGTCGATGGTGATTTCGCGGCACTCGAACAGGTCGCCGACCCGGAGCCAACCGCAATGAGCCTCCCGCCCATATCGGAACCGGAACCGACGGAAACCGGGAAGACCGAGAGACCAGGAGGGCTGTCGGCGGCCGTCACCTACTCGGCCGACCTCGACGATCTGAAGGTTCGCCGCGTCTTCCCGGTCGGGAAAGCGCTCGTCGCGCTCGTCATGGCCGCGAGCCTCATCGCCGTGTCCTGGATGGGACTGCAAATCAAAACCCGCCACGCCGCCGCCGTGCGGCAAGAGGCGCATGAGACCGCGATCAGCGCATGCGACTCGGCCGAAGCGACGCGCAAGACCGTCCAGTCCGACCTGGACAGGACCACGGCCAAAGCCTCCAAACTACTGAAGGACACCAGTCGCGGCCAGGTCGCGGATCCCAAGACGCTTGATGCGTTGAATCGGCTCCTGGACGCAAAGACGACCACAATCAAGGGTTCCTGCGCGCCCGACGCCGCCGCATTCGACGTGGGCAGGACCACTGAGGCGCTGCGCAGAACGACCAAAGAGCTCAAGAACCGTCTCACCGACCTCAAGACCGCAACCAAGGCCGTCACCGACAGCAAACTCGACAAGACCGTCGACGACGCGAACGCGCTGTACAAGGAGACGGACGGCAGGGTGGCGGACGACAAGACCCGCGCAAGCCTGATGGACGCCATCAGAAAACGCGACGCGGACGCCATCGCGAAGGCCGTGAAAGAGGTCAACGAATCGAAGGCGGCGAAGGAGTAGGCCGACGCGGAGGCGAAGGCCAGAGCCGAACAG
>ENA-OQKF01000134-OQKF01000134.1-human-gut-metagenome-genome-assembly--contig:-NODE-134-length-60301-cov-33.253365_pt1 | contig 60301 bp, 59 predicted proteins | sample MGYA00242617_ERZ504784 | MGnify/ENA primary metagenome ERZ504784 (study PRJEB26092, sample SAMD00036364) | human gut metagenome | host: Homo sapiens | study: EMG produced TPA metagenomics assembly of... | reverse complement strand
TTGGTCATTGGGAACTTGATACTGTCCGTGGCATTAAAGATAAGCATGATGAAGTGATTATTTCCCTATTGGAACGTAAAACACGGGCTTATGTAACATTGCGTTCTCCGTCAGCTAAAGCAGCTGATATTAAAAATACGCTAGAGCGCTGGTTACTAAGCTTCAGTACTCATGACTCACTACAGCAACTCTGCAAGACAATTACAGCCGATAACGGTCTTGAATTTGCATCTATTGCTGAGTTAGAAACAGAGTATTTACAAGTGTTTTTTGCTCATCCGTATGCAGCTTGGGAACGTGGTTCTAACGAACGACACAATGGCTTATTGCGCCGTATTATTCCCAAAGGAACTGCTATTCGTGATGTTTCAGAAGCAACACTTCGACGTGCTACCGATTGGTGTAATGCACTGCCACGCAAAATTCTGAACTACCGGACACCACAAGAAGCCTTCATTGAAGAAGTTAATAAGTTACGGGGTTTTTAAAAGTGTTCAATTTCATATTGCAATTTACTAAAGTATTTACAAACATAACCAAAGTTGATAAAATATAAAAAGACATTTGCGGCCGTAGTTCATCGGTAGAACGACGGCTTCCCAAGCCGTAGAGGTGGGTTCGATTCCCATCGGCCGCTCCATAATTTTAACAATCAAAAAGCCATTAGGATTAACTAAACGTTAAAATCCTAATGGCTCTTTTATTTCTTTATTTTTATCTGTGTTATTCTATATTTTTCGGATTCCCCTATACCATTCGCTTACGGTTCCACACTTTACGTTTCCGTTGTGCATTTACATATCTAATCCGATACACGATATTTTTCAAAACATTGGCAATCATGATGAGCAAAGCCCCGATTAGCCCTTGACCATCCATGACTTCATTAAGGAAGAAGTATGCCAAAATGGCCGCAAAGACCGGTTCCATGGAGAAAATTAAACCCGTGCGGGACGGCGATAAGTAACGCTGTACGATGCTTTGCATAACGAAGCAAAAGGCACTGCATATAACGGCTAAGCCTAAAATAGCTCCCCACTGCATGCCCGTTTGTGGTAAATGAGGTGTTTCAAAAATAAAAGCGCTAAGCCCGCTGAATATAGCAATGGCTCCAAACTGCATCAATGTAGCCGAAAACATATCCTTCTCATTGGCCATCCGACCGACGACTACAATGTAAACGGCGTAACCGAAGGCGCCCCACAAACAATAAAGAGCCCCTATATCGAGGGATAAACCGTCTTTGACAGTAAAGAGCACTAAGCCCACAAAGGCCAATGCAATACTTAAGATGGTAAGCATAGGCGGCATCTTACGCTGCCAGACACCTTCTATAATCGGCACTAAGACCACCGCCGTAGTTCCTAAGAAAGCAGCCGTAGAGGCAGTCGTATGTTTTAGCCCCACAATCGTGCCAATTAACGAAGCATAGACCATAAATCCGAGAAATAATCCTTTAGCGACCGTTCGTTTGGAACAAATGTTTATTGTTTTTAAAAGTAACGGTAATACACATACAAAGGCAATTGTGAATCGTAAACACATAAGCGTAAACGGATCCACACCGGTCAGCGCAATTTTCATCAATAAATAGGATGAACTCCATGAAAACGTAACAAACAGCATCATTAGCTCAGCTTGCTTTACGGACATTTCCAATCTCCTCAATCCATCATATAACACACACTCAAATTATAACTGCATATTGCAAAAACGATTTGCCCACACAATAGTGCAACAAATCGTAATTACAAAGCACAATATTAGCGCTACAAACCTAACAGAATTTGTTCACGCTCAATACACATTAGCTACTCTTTTATCCTAGTGTATATCATCTGAAAAATAAAAACAAGCTAAATTCTTATGCTTAAAACCTATTAATTTAATGAGACTTTGCCCGTTTCCAGAGTAAAACTGCCGTCCTGATTGCGAATTTCCAATTCTTCTTTTTGCGCTTTCAAAGCCGGATCATTAGGTGTTCCCAATAAACGACCATATAAGAAGTGATAGCATACAAAGGCAACCAGTGCCACAATAACGGTTAGTAAGAACATATTGGTAAAACCTACGATTTCCTTAACCCCGCCTAATACGTAAGGGCCAAAACCAAGACCGATATCAAGGGCAATAAAGTAAGTGGATGTAGCAATCCCGATGCGATGGAACGGCACCATTTTTACCACCACGGCCTGTCCGTTGGACATGTACGTGCCATATCCGAGACCCACAAAAACGGCGGATAATAAAATCATCCACGATGCATCGGCAAAAGCCAATAATAATATACCGATAGCCAGCGAAATAAAGCAAGGATATAATACATAGTTTTCACCTTTGCGGTCAAAGATGAGTCCCAAGGATGGTCGTGTGAGGGTAATTACCACTGCATACACAACGAAGAACCAGGTACCGGCCTGTACCATATTAATATCACGGGTATAAGACGCCATAAAGCCTAAAATCCCCGAATATGCAAAACCGACAAGAACCGAAATCAATGTGATGGAATTAACGCGCGGTTCCAAATAATCGGAAATACGGCGCCCCGATTCTTCTTTTTTAATAGCTTCACTGAACTGAGGTTCTTCGTATTTCATGCTCAACGCAGCAATCACACAAAGGATTACAAGACCAACACAAATTGCCACAATAGTACGGAATCCCGTAAGTGACAAAAGAAAAATCCCTAAGAACGGGCCGATAGCGGCTGCCAAACTGGTACTCAAACCATAATAGTTAATCCCTTCACCGCGCCGTGCTTTCGGAATAACACTGGCCACGATAGTGCTGGTTGCGGTTGAAGTAATCCCGTAAGCAAAGCCGTTAATAAAACGAATCGTATCAAGCACAATCAAATTAGGAATATAAAAATATAACGCCGTAGATATTAAGTAAATTCCCAAACCTACATAAAGTACTTTGCGACTCCCTAAGGTACTTACAAAGCGTCCTGCAAAAACGCGGGCCACTACAGTACCAATAATATAAATCCCTACAGCCAAACCGGCTTGACTTGAAGTAGCATGCAATGTATCTTTCGCTACCACCGCAATAATTACGATTAATAAATAATAAATCAAAAATACCAATAAATTAATCACTGTGTCCAGCACAAACGGCAATGTCCACAGTTTCTCTTTGTGAGCCTCCATACCTAATAGCATCTCCTTGAAAAAAACATCGACATGAAATTGTACGTACTACAGTGGCTAATTATATTCGTTTAAACAATTTATGTAAAATTACAAAAGAAAAACTCAGTCATAAATTTTATAAATAACCAATCACAAGCGCAAAAAAGACCGTAGTATCTATAGTTATAACCACAGATACTACGGTCTTTATTTTAGATTATCTAATTACCGAGCAAAAATTATATAATCTTAAGAAACTGCGTTTCTCTTATAAAATGGAACGATAGATTTCTTCAATTTCAGCTTGAGATACGTCGCGTGGGTTGCCTGGCGTACAAGCATCGTTTTTAGCGGATTCAGCCAAGAACGGAATGTCTTCTTCTTTAACGCCGGCTTCTAACAAGCTCTTAGGAATTTCTACATCGTCAGCTAACTTCTGGATAGCGTCGATAGCCGCTTTCTGGTATTCTTCTTTACTCATGCCGTCAACATTCTGAACGCCCATAGCTTTAGCAAGATCGCGATATTTTTCACCGGTTGCCGGAGCATTGAATTTCAATACAGCCGTAAGCATCATAGCGCAAGCTTTGCCATGTGGAATATCATACAAAGCGCTCAAAGGATGCGCCATAGAGTGAACGATGCCAAGGCCTACGTTGGAGAAGCCCATACCGGCAATGTACTGACCAAGAGCCATAGCTTCACGGCCTTTAGGGTCGCCGGCTACTGCGTCACGAAGGGAGCGACCGATGATTTCGATAGCTTTCAAATGAAGCATATCAGTCATTTCCCAAGCACCTTTAGTGATGAAACCTTCAACAGCATGAACCAAAGCATCCATACCGGTGGAAGCGCACAAGCCTTTAGGCATACCCATGGATAAATCAGGGTCAACGATAGCTACGATTGGAATGTCATGAGGGTCGGCACATACGAATTTACGACGTTTTTCTTCGTCAGTAATTACGTAGTTAATAGTAACTTCAGCTGCTGTACCGGAAGTAGTTGTTACCGCGATAATAGGTAAGCATTTGTTCTTAGTATCAGCAACACCTTCAAGGCTGCGAACATCAGCAAATTCAGGGTTTGTCATGATGATAGCAATGGCTTTACTGGTGTCGATAGTGCTGCCGCCGCCGATAGCTACGATACAATCAGCATTTGCTTTTTTACAAGCTTCTACGCCGTCTTGCACGTTCTTAATCGTAGGGTTTGGTTTTAAATCGTCAAAAATTTCATAATCTACGCCGGCTTCATCCAATAAAGCAGTAACTTTAGTAGCTACGCCGAATTTAATCAAGTCTTTACCGGTGGTAACCAATACTTTTTTCAAATTGTTGGCTTTTAATTCGCCTACAATGTTATTGATTGCACCAAAGCCAAAGTAGGATGTTTCGTTAAGAATCATGCGATTAACCATTTGTGTTGCCTCCTAATCGAGAGAAATTAGAATTTACCTTTTGAAAAAATTGCCTTGCTTATACATTTCTGTATATGAACCCGGAATTCCTGCCGGAGTCATTTTTATTTGGTGCCACAACGTGCCGATGCAGCGTCATGGCACCTATATGAAACCCTTACAAAGGTTACATAACTGATTTATTTTTTGTTACGCCATAAAGCATCGGCTACCGGAGCTAATGCTTCTTTTTGAGCATCTGTCAACGGTTTGATAGGTACACGGCAGTTTTCCTGCATAGGTGCGCCTAATTCTTTAAGAGCCCATTTCATAACCGGATTGAATGGTACATGCACTTCATAGAAAGCAAAGTAAGCATCAATCTTGCGTTGTAATTCTTTTAAAGCACTTAAATCTTCAGCATCCAACGCTTTGATTACATCGGCACACATTTTCGGATCCACATTGGATTGAGCGCCGATACAGCCGTCACCACCGGAGATTACCGATGGGATACAGTTGTTGTCATAGCCTGTGTACACTTTGAATTCAGGATATTTAGGCTTTAAGAACTGAATATAGCGTTGCGTATGACGCAATACCGGATGTGTATCTTTAACACCTACCAAGTTATCGTGTTTTTCACGAAGACGAAGCAAGGTTTCAGCCGGAATATCAAAACCGGTACGATCACCATAGTTATAGATATAAACAGGACCATTAATGGCACTCAATACTTCATCAAAGTAAGCAAATACGTCATCGCCGTTGCAAGCGCTGTAGTATGGACCTACAATAATAACCGCATCAGCACCGGCTTTAAGTACTTCATTGGAAAGCTGAATAGTTTCCGCTTTTACCATACGACCGGTACCGGCGATAACTTCCCAGCGGCCTTTGCCGTATTCAATGGCATCCAAGATAAATTCCTTGATTTCATCATATGAAAATGCATAGAATTCACCGGCGCTGCCACCGGCCAATACGCCGTCAATACCGGCTTCAATCAACTGATCGTAAAATGCATGCATCTGATCGTAGTTAACTGTTTCGTCCGCATTCATCGATGTCAAAATCGGACATATATATTTTGCTTTCACAAGCCTTACCCCCTACTTCTTATTCAAATCGTATACCATTTCCATGTCGGCCCACCATTCATTTTTCTGAGCGCCTTCGATACGAGTTTGACACGGATCGGTTTCACGCCACCAACGCTGTGTTTCCGGATCGTTGGCCATTTTTGCCATATCGTATTCAAAATCATCGCCTTCATAGACCATAATTGAAAACAGCAAATCATCACGATTGAAAATCTGATAGTGTGTAATACCGCATTCACGAATCATTTTATTTACACTGGCGAATGGGTCGGCATGTAATGCCTTGTAATATTCCGCTTTTTCAGGGCGAAGTTTAATTACGCTGGCAAACACTTGAGGTTTATTTAATTTATATAATTTTTTGGCATTTTTAGAGAAAATGTCAGGATCATCATGGAAGTATTCACGTACGGAGTTTAAATGATCCTTAAAGTTAGAATACAATTCCACAACCGGGAAGTTTGATGCATAAATTAAGCGACTATGGTCAAAGGTACCGGAAATAAAGTCTAATAAGTTCTTAACAAACACCTTATCTTCCGTAGCATAACCGGATACTTTACAGTATACATTCGGCAAGGATGCCAACTTAGTCATCGCTTCTTTGTAATCCGGCGTCAATTCCGTTACGTTACCGCAATGGTTGATAACTAATTTTAAGTCCGGAACTTGTGCTGCGGCCTGATAAATATCAATCAATTCTTCTACACGGTTACAGCTTTCAAAAATTAAGCCTTTATCAGCCAATACTTCGAGGCCTTCAATGAAGCTGCGTTCCAAACAACGGCCCCGTGGGGAGCTGTCGATGTGAAGCGGTTCACGTACACCTACGATGCCGGCCGGCAAACGAACATGACCGCTCAAATTACGAGCGCGCATAATTTTTGCCAAAATCTTAGGACTGTTCAACTTGAAGATAAATTCATCTTCTTTAATCGCGTCGTCGCAGTCCACTTCGATATAGATGCCCCCTTTAAAGTCTACGCCGGCTTTGGCGTATTCTCTAACCAGGTCATCCATGGAAAAGCTCTGCTGAATTACCCCTTTGCAGGAATTCAACCAAGGTAAATGTAATACATCCAAGTCCCATATATGTAAATGGGAGTCTACAATTTCCAACATGTTACCGTCTCCTTTAATGTAAGACATTCTTATAGCTTATTTATAATCAATTTTTAGCCATATAAGTGGATTGCCGACATTTCAGCCGGCAATCCTTGTCAGTACGTATTAGTCTTTAGATACACCATTCAAACCGTACCAAGCTACATATAAGAAGCAAGGTAATAAGAGTAAGAAGCTGGCACCGGTACCCCAGTGGTCGGCTACATAACCCATGAAGAACGGCATGAACGCACCACCTACGATACTCATGATTAACAAGCTGGCTGCTTTTTTAACTAAGCTGTTAGGAATTTTCACAACAGACAAAGCGAAGATTGTTGGGAAACTGATAGACATGAAGAAGAAGGATAACCAGAGAACGATAACGGCCGGTAAGTCATGTACGAATTGTAACACAACCATAATCCCTGCATTGATCAAGGAGTAAGTAGCCAAGATTACGTTACTTCTAACCTTTTTCATGATAGGTGTTGTTACGATACGACCAAGTAAGAAGGCTACCAAGGCGATACTGAAGAAGTAAGCCGCTTCATGGTCAGCCAAACCATGCCAGTGTTCTACGGAGTAGTTAATGAAGAATGCGCCGGCACCTACTTGTGCAGCAATATACAAGAACTGAGCAATAACACCTAAACGGAAATGACGGAAGGAGAATAATTTACCATAAGAGCTGTCAGTATCTTCTTCTACAACATCACCGGCTGCTTCGCTAACTTCAGCACCTTCCGGCATGCGTGTAAACACGAAGAGTGCCAATACAGCAAGTACTACTACGGCAATCCCTACATATACCATCTGAACGTTGGCCATGTTTTGGTCAATGTTGCCGTGGGATAAGGACAAGAACAATACGCCGCCAACGATTGGTCCTAAGAACTGGCCAACACCGTTGAAGCTTTGTGCCATGTTGATACGGAACGCCGCATCTTCATCACTACCTAATTTGGTAATGTACGGGTTGGCATTTGTTTCCAAGCTGCCGAGACCGCAGGCGATAATAAAGAAGGCTAATAAGAATAAGTTAAAGCTTTGTTCGTTACTGGCCGGGATAATAAGTAAAGCGCCTAATGCATATAAGGCCAGACCCATAATGATACCGCCTTTGTAGCCGAATTTAGTAGCTACCATGGAGGCCGGAATTGCGATTACGAAGTAACCGCCGAAGTAAGCTGCTTGCAATAAGCCGGATACGGCTTTAGTAATACCCAAGTGATTTTGGAAGTTTTTATTCATAACGTCCAAGAGGCCATAACTGAAACCCCAGAGGAAGAATAAAGAAGTTACTAACCAAAACGCGATTTTAATGTTTCTGCTGGTAACGAGTTTACCTGCGGCACCTTGTTGATTCATGTACAGTACCTCCTATTAGCTCAACGCACGATCGAGATGAACATAGCCGCCATCTACGAATACCCATTGACCGGTAGTATGCGAGGATTTAGGCGATAATACGAAAACTGCTGTGTCAGCAATTTCTTCGATTGTTGTGAAACGACGTTCCAACGGAATTTTGTCGGTAATAACTTTTTTACGAGCTTCCGGATCGTCAAATGTTTTAATCCAATTAGCGTATAAAGGTGTCCAGCATTCGCTGACTACTACACAGTTGCTGCGTACGCCGTCATCCAATAAAGCGGCTGCCCATTCACGGGTAAGACCCAAGATAGCACCTTTAGCGGCTGCATAAGCACTGGTTTTACCTTGACCGGTTAACGCCGTTTTGGATGTGATGTTCAAGATAGAACCTTTGGATTTACGCAAGTAGTCTACCGATGCGTGTACCAATTCATAGTAGTGAGTCAAGTTACCATGAATGCTCTTTTCAAATTCCTGCCAAGATGTAGTGTCGAGGTCTTTGTTGTCATTGGCACCGGCATTATTTACAATACCGTAGATGCCACCGCGACGAGCTGCTACATCGTCAACGATGCCTTTGATTTTGTCAGTGTCGTTTAAGTCAATTTGAATGAATTCATAGTTAGTCGTGATAGCTTCCATATCTTTTTTGAATTCGTCAGTGATTGGCGAACGGGAAAGAATAATAGGAATCGCACCTTCACGGGCCAACGAAAGGGAAATACCACTGCCGATGCCTTTACCGCCACCGGTTACAAATACAACCTTGTCTTTTAATTGCAAATCCATGATACATACCTCCAATTTAAATTAACACTCTATACACCTATAAACCAACTAAGTCGCGTACCTCTTACCGGACTTACTGTTTATATTCCTTGGAAACACGGCCGACTCGATTCACACACAATCTCATCTGCCATGCGTACGGCCTGCCGTACTATACGGTTGTGGCCAAGCGCCAAATTGAAAAGTCATTCTGTTCATTATGTTCTGCTTTTGTTAGTTTGCCGTTAGCCACTTCACAAATAGCATCTACAATTTCATAACCCACTTCTTTAATTGTTTGTTTACCGTCCACTACGGTGCCCGCATTTAAGTCGATAGCATCATTCATATTGTTATATGTAAAGGTGTTGGACGATACTTTGATTGTCGGTGCAATCGGGCTGCCTGTCGGCGTGCCGCGGCCGGTTGTAAATACTGCAATATTACATCCGCCGGCTACCATGCCGCTCAATTGTTCAATATCATTGCCCGGTGTATTCATAAAGGTTAAGCCTTTATCCACAATCGGTTTTGCATAATCTTTTACGGCCACTACCGGACTGTTACCGGCTTTATAAATACAACCTAAAGATTTTTCTTCAATACTGCTGAGGCCGCCTTCTATGTTGCCCGGACTTGGGTTAGCACCGCGAATATCCGCATTGGAGTCGATAACTTCTTGTTCAAACCCTTTGATGGTACTCATGATTTGTTCACTCACAACACCATTGATACCGCGTTTTGCCAAGATATGTTCTGCCCCGATAAGTTCGGTTGTTTCCGCCAAGATTACGGCCCCGCCGTGACTGACTACGATATCAGAGGCTACGCCGAGCGCCGGATTGGCACTTAAACCGGAGAAGCTGTCGCTGCCGCCGCATTCCGTACCGAGTACTACATCCGCCAAGGTACCTTCACTGCGTTCTTCTTTTAACGCTTCGGCCAACATATTTTTAACAATTTCTGTGCCGCGACGAATACTCTTTTCCGTACCGCCGGTGGCCTGAATATTGAAAAATTCTACTTTCTTATACGGTGCGCGCGCTTTAATTTCTTCAGCTACGGTGTGAGCCTGCACTACCTCACAACCGAGGCCGACTACCAAAACGCCATATACGTTTGGATTAGCTGCGGTGCCTACAATAACATCTTTCGTCTGATCCGCATCATAGGAAAGTTCGCTGCAACCGTGTTGATGATTTACATATACAACTTTGGTGTCATCACGACGTTCTACATCGCTGTACATAACACCGTTGGCAATACGTTCTACCACTTTGTTGGCGCAGTGAACACTTGGGATTACCAAGATATGATTGCGGAAACCGAAGCTGCCGTCACTGCGGCGATACCCGGTCAATTTATAGCTGTCTTTACCTTTTTCAATATTTGTTTTACGTTCTACATCTTGATCAATATCGCGAACTTCCGAATCCAAGTCGCCGCGACCGCGTTCGCCTTCGATATTGTGAACATGAACCCATTGGCCCGGTTCAATATCTACTTCAGCTACACCGATATGGGAATCATATTTAATAACGGGACTGCCTTTGGCGATTCGTTCCGTCGCAAATTTGTGACCTTTTGGAATCGGTTCTTTAATCACTACACCAAGAACCTCTTCGCCAACTTGTAAGGGCTCAATAGCTGTTGCTACATTATCAATTGAGCCTACATGAATACCTTTCATCTGTTACACCTCCACAATGCACTTGTTTACAGGTTTAAGCCGGTCATTACCAAGCTTCTAAAAAGAGTAACTTCTTCACACACATTTTGTATATTTTCACAAACTTGTACTTATATACATACTTTTAATCACAGTCTAAATTCAACCTGTTCGCATATAAGAATTGTGTTTGTGTTTCGTATATACAAACACAAATATTATTTACGTACTATTTATGTTCTTATCATATACTTATCATACGTAAAAGTCAATAACATTCGTATATACGCAATAACTATTTATCATAATAACAATAACCAAAGGCAGTAAATTGCGAAAATCATATTATAGTATGCATATACGAACAAACGTGATACAATATATATGCAAATTATATACGTTAAAGATTTTGGCATAATATATTACCTTTAAATAAAACAATATTGAGAAAGGAGGTTTTTAATATGCCTTCAAAAAAATTAATTAAACATGATGCCTTGCCCTCCGATTGCACGCCTTCGCCCACACAACATAAACCGACTTTGCGAGTTATTAAGATTCTTGAAACGGTGGCCGGCAGTAACGGGTTAACCCTATCGCAAATTGCTACACAGCTCGATTGCCCAAAAAGTACGCTCACCCCTATTTTAAAAACATTAGTAGATAATAACTTCTTACTCTGCGAAGACGAGTCTCTAATATATACTATTGGTAAACAGGCCTTCATCATCGGCAATACGTACCAGCATAACGGTGATATTTTGACACTCATTAAGGACCAAATGGAGACTATGTCTTCCTTGTGTAAAGAAACCATCCATCTGGGTATCTTGGAAGGCAATGAAATTATGTACCTGCAAAAGGTAAACAGTCCGAAACCATTACAGCTGATTTCCTCCATCGGTAAACGCTTACCGGCTTACGCCACCGCTTTAGGCAAAGCCTTATTATACGACCACTCCTTGGAGGACTTACGTCAATTGTTCCCGAATTCATTACCGCCGTTAACCGAGAATACCATTCCTACGGTAGATGCACTCTATCAAGATATCCATAAAGACGCCAATGATGAATTTACTTACGAAGAAGAGGAAATCACGAAATACGCCCGCTGTATTGCCATGCCACTGCGCGTAAACAACCAAATCGTGGCCGCCCTCAGCATTAGTTTCATCGTCTTCGATGCTACACCGGAACACATTACGAACATAAAATATATTTTAAGACGCTTCGGTACCGTCATTGCCAAACTTATGGAAACTAAAAACTTCCAATACTAATTCAATAGAGGTATTAATACACAAAAAAGTTCCCTATCACAACCGTACTCAATCATGAGTTCAGTCGTAATAGGGAACTTTTATATATGCACTGCTATTAAAAGTATAATATTTTTACGGGTTAAAGGACATTTCTACGTTTAATTAAAATACGGCAAGCACCTGCAACGAATACACCTAAATATAAATACGCGGTACCCGTTCCGAGAAATCGCAGAAGATTTCATACGGGATGGTGCCAACCAAGGTGGCAATTTCAAGTACAGTTATGCTTTCATCACCTTGTGTGCCGATTAAAACAACCTCATCGCCGGGATGAACCGGTACGCCCTCTGGCATAGCCACCATTAACTGGTCCATGCATACACGGCCTACAATGGGACAGCGACGACCATGAATGAGCACACTGCCGCGATTCGACAAGCTGCGCGGATAGCCATCGGCATACCCTACCGGCACGGTAGCGACCGTGGTCAAACGGTCCGTCGTATAGGTACCGCCATAACCGATGCGTTCACCGGCTTTTAAATGTTGCACATGTACAACTTTGCTATACATACTTAACGCCGGGCGCAAGCCTAAGCGATTCGGCACGTCTAAGGATGGCATGATGCCATACTGAATAATACCGGGACGCGCATCGGTAAATAAACTATCTTTAACCGACAACAAACCGGCACTGTTAGCCAAGGAAAAACGGAACGGTTCGGAGCGATGGGCGCGAATCATTTCCACCATATTGCGGAACAAGGCCGTTTGTTGGTGCGCACTGGTTTTATCGGCCGCATCAGCGCTGGCCATATGAGAAAAGAACCCATCCACATGTAAATGCGGATACGCTTCCACTTTTTGCATAAAATCCAAGGCGTGATCCGGATGAATACCGATACGATGCATCCCCGTATCAACGGCAATACAACATTCAATAATCGTATCATGACGGGCGGCACAAGCTTCCAAAGCCGCCAGGTCAGTAGACTCACAGATAGCCGGTCGCGAATTACCTTCCACAATTAAATCAAAAGACTGGGGCAAGGTAATGCCCAATAAATAAATCGGCACCATAATCCCGGCCGCACGAAGTGGTAAGGCTTCTTCCGGAAAGGCTACGGCCAGCGATTCATAGCCTTCTTCTACGGCAATACGGCCTACCATGACACTGCCATGGCCATAGCCGTTAGCTTTAATTACCGCCGTGCTGGTACTCCATTCCGGTAAACTATCTTTGATGCGACGCAAATTCTCACGAATAATGGCCGTATCGATTTCTATGTGGGTCGGTCTCATACGTTAAATTCCTCCTAAGCGACAGCCTGTATGCCAGCTGTTGCATAAGACAATGCATATTACATGTCTATAACATGTATGTTAAGTAGTAAGGTAAAAAAATATATTTTAGTCACGTTTTTATTATACGCTAAAATTCTATAAAATCTACCTTTATTATACATCGCACCGATTACCATAGCAAAAATACCCGAAATCAGATAAAACAGCTTAGCTGAATTATCTGACTTCGGGTAGCTGTAGCAGGATTTCTGGCCGTTATATAACGGTTGAATGCACCTGCTGATTATAATATTGTCTCCGCTTTAGCGCCACATAGCACAATAGGTTTTATAAATAGCCTGAGCCTCTGCCACCGTTACAATTTCGAATTTTACAGTTTCACCCGGTCCCATTTGTGCCAAAATCGGCAAATCAGGGGTGATAACCGTAGCAATTTTAGTATAACCGCCGGTAGTCTGGCGGTCGGCCATTAAAATAATCGGCTGGCCATCGGCAGGCACTTGAATCGATCCAAATACGGCACCATCGGAAATAATATCAGCACCGTCTATGTGATTCAATTTAGCCCCGGCCAAGCGATAACCCATGCGGTCGGACGCAGCGGTAATCTCATAAGGCTCGCTCGTCATAATGGCGTAGCTTTCTTCCGTAAATCTATCCGCCTGAGGACCTAACACAATACGAATTGCCTGCTTAGCTCGTCGTGCCATAGGTGTTTCATATTGAAGAGGCACGGTATAATCAGGTAAAACTGCTCGATTAAGCCCGGTCGCGGCGATTCGTTCATCGCCGAGTATGAGCACATGCCCTTTTTGCAAACGACTGCCACCATAGCCGCCCAACTTTGATTTTACATGTGTAGCCACACTGCCGTTTATTACGGGTACATTAAAACCGCCGCGCACCGCAATATACATGCGTACGCCATTCGTACTGAATGTGGATGATACTACATCACCCGTTTGTAAGCGAATCGCCTCATTCATCGCCACCGGCACATCGTTAACCATAGGTCCCATCAAAGCCCCCGTAAAGGCTACTACACAGGGTTCAACAACCGTAAAGGTAGGACCCATAACGGTACATTCCAAAGCACCCAGATTCATAGGATTACCTACGAGACGTTGCCCTAGTTCGTAACTTTCAAGATCCATCGCACCGGCCACGGGCATACCGTACTGCTGATAGCCCGCCCGACCGCCGTCTTGAACGGTTGTAAAAAAGCCCGGCTGTTCTATTTGCCAATACGCAATAGGCGACACGCCGCTATGAGGATTGCCAATCAAATGAAAGGCATGAGCGGCACCGTTTTTTGTAAAAGTATTATCTACCATGGAGCTCACTCTCCTTACAATAAAATGACTTTACTTCATAGGTCGCCAAATGGGCCTTAATATCTAAAAATTCTTCTTCCGAAACCGGCACATAGCGCACATAATCACCGGCTTCCAAAAGGGTCGGTTTTTCACTGTTGCCATCATATAAACGAACCGGTGTGCGTCCGATAATTTGCCAGCCGCCCGGCGAATCGGATGGATACATCCCCGTTTGTGCCCCCGCAATACCTACAGAGCCGGCCGGGATCAGGGTGCGCGGCGTAGTAAGACGAGGGGTAGCAATACGTTCATCCATACCGCCAAGATAGGTAAAGCCCGGAATGAAGCCCAACATGTACACCAAATAATCGGTACCGCTGTGAATATTGATGACTTCTGACGCCGTAAGCCCTGCATGTTCGGCTACAAAGTCCATATCCATGCCATACTCGCCGCCATACACGGTGGGAATCTCTACGACCCTTACCTTGTCGGCTGCAGCTGTTTCATTCTCAGTTTGCGACGCTGCGCTTATCATGTCGCAAATGGCGTCATAATCTTTTTTCAGTGGGTCATAAATCACTAAAATCGAACTATACGTAGATACCATTTCTTCAATGGTATGGCCCACTTCAGTTTGCAAAGCCTGCACCGTATGACGAATTCTGCGATTAATGGCCGGATCGATTGTATCCCCGAATACGGCCGTTACCGCTTTATCACCTACCGGTGCAAAGCGCAATGTTTCCTGTATAGGTGTCAATACCGCCACCTCCTAATCAATGAGTAGCCCGTTTATTTTTAAGCTACTGAATTAATTTCAAAATACCTTGTAACGAAATATAACCGATGTACGCGGAAATAGCGACTACGGCCCAACCGCTCCACAGTAATATTGGGGAATGCTTATATTCTCCCATAATGTCTTTACGCTTGGCCGCAATCAGCATAACGGCTAAAGTAACCGGCAAAATAAGACCGTTCAACGAACCTGCTACGATGAGGAGCATAGCCGGTTTGCCGATGAGTACCAAGATAACTGCCGACGCAATGATGAACCCGATAATCCAAAGATTTTCGTGGCGTCCCACAGTTTTAAACAGAGTTTTTAAAAATGACACCGATGTGTAGGCCGCGCCTACTACGGAAGTGATGGCGGCACAGAAGAATACTAAGCCGAAAATACGATAGCCGATTTCACCGGCGGCAAAACGGAACGCATCAGCAGCCGGATTGCCTGCATCCAAAGTATAGCCCTGCATTACCACGCCCAATACGGCCAAGAAGAAAAGCACTCGCACCAAGGTTGTTACGCCCATGCCAAGAGTGGCGGAACGACGTACTTGCGATAAATTTTCCTCACCTACTATGCCGGCGTCAATCAAACGATGACCGCCGGAGAAAGTAATGTAACCGCCAACCGTACCACCAAGTAAAGTAATGGTGGCAAGCCATTCATATTTTAGCGGCAACACACTATGCTTTATGGCTGTCCCTACCGGCGGCGCTGCTACCACGGTAACATAGGCAATTAATAAGAGCATTAAAATCCCTAAGTATTTGGTCACCGCATCCATAGCTTTGGTCGCCTTGTGGGAAATAAAGACAATGACGCCTAAAACGGCTGACAAAACGGCCGCGATATTTGTATCAAGCCCAATCATTACATTAATCCCAAGAGCGGCCCCACCGATATTACCGATGTTAAAAGCTAAACCGCCCAAAGCAACCAGAAAGGCTACAAAATAACCGAGTCCCGGCAATACGCGATTCGCAATATCCTGACCGCGCAACTTGGAAACGGCAATAATGGTCCACACATTGAGCTGCGCTATATACGATAAAATAACGGATGCCACAATAACAAAGGCAAAGTCCGCTCTAAACTGATCCGTAAAAGCCGCCGTCTGCGTCATAAACCCCGGACCGATGGCCGATGTAGCCATCAAAAAGGCCGCCCCGATTAAAACGGACAGACTTTTTTTATTATCATCAACTCGCTTCATAGAAAACCTCCCTTAATACCTCTTTATCCCTAGCCGGCAAAATTAGCCACCGTTAAACCTGCTTTTTCGAGCCCTTCCCGAAGTTCCTTCGTAAAGGCTACCGCCTCCGGATTATCACCGTGAACACAAATGGAATCAGCGACAATCGGAATGGTTTCACCCGTATTAGCCACTACGGTGCCTTCTTTTACCATCTGCAAAATACGGGCCAATGCTTCCTGCGGATCTTTGACAAAGGCACCCGGTTCACTGCGTGGTACTAAAGTTCCTTTAGCCGTATAGCCGCGATCGGCAAATACTTCCTGAATAACCGGAATGTTGCGTTCTTTGGCCATCTCAACCATAACACTGCCACTGAGTGCCATAATGGCAATGCCATCACCCAGCGCTTCTATACCGTCCAATACAGCGGACGCTAATTTCGGATCCACGCAAGCCGTATTGTAAAAAGCACCATGAAGTTTTACATGCTGTAGCGGCACGCCGGCAGCTTTACAAAAAGCCTGCAAAGCCCCTACCTGATAGAGCATATACGCTTTAGCTTCCGCCGGTGTAATCGTCATGTTGCGGCGTCCGAATCCCATTAAATCGGGATAGCCCGGATGAGCACCGACAGCTACGCCTTTTTCTTTACAAAGTTGCACGGTTTTCGCCATGATGAGCGGATCCCCGGCATGCCAACCGCAAGCCACATTGGCACTGGTTACATGCGTAAGCACCGCTTCATCCATCCCCAACGTATAAGTACCGAAACTTTCACCTAAATCACTGTTCATATCCACGCGCATCATAATCGCTCCTTTCTAAACACCTTTCTCTTTTTTCTGCAACCATAGCTTCTATAACCCCATCAGATGTTATTTTAATCTTCTATAGAATATAGTTTAAATAAATTATAGCACTAAATCATGAATGTGCAATTCAAAAATACAAAAATATTCCCTAAATGGTTAAACAATTTACCTAGCCGATCACAGCCTCGTACGCCTCGCTGATTACAGCCTCATACACCCCGATTACAGCCGTACACATAACCTCCTAATTTTAAGTCTACCGAAATTATCTACTTTCAACGTCCCAAAATCGTCATTTTAAATCAAAGGATTTATGAGTTCCGTCCATAAAAGACATTTGCTTCATTAATAAAACATACAGAATCCATTCAAAATTCCTATCTAATAAAAAAATATTTATATAAGCCTATAAGAACCCCCTCGCGACAAACTATATCGAACTTATTCTCATTTATTATTAATTTTACAAAACTTTTACAGAGGGACATGAAAAACTTTACACAGCTTAGTTATACTGTGTGTACAAACTAAATTGGTAAATACGTCCATTTCTAATTAGGAGGCAATTGAATCATGAACTTCAAACGTAAGGCATTTACAGCAATGGCAGTAGCAAGCGTGTTAACACTCGGTTTACTTGGTTGTGGCAATGACAGCTCTGCCCCTGCAAACTCTCAGGCATTAAAAGGAACCATCACTTCTTCCGGTTCTTCCGCTTTACTTCCATTAGCAAAAGATGCTGCGGCTGAATTCAAAAAGAAACATCCTGATGTATCCATCGTATTGAACGGTGGCGGTTCCGGTACCGGCTTGAAACAAGTTTCCGACGGCACTGTAAACATCGGTAACTCCGACGTTCCTGCTGAAACAAAATTATCCAAAGAAAAAGCAGCTGAACTCGTTGACCACAAAGTAGCAATCGTAACTGTAGCAACTGTAGCTAACAAAGATGTTGCTAAAGCAGTTCCAAACTTGACTAAACAGCAATTGATCGACATCTTCACCGGTAAAGTAACTAACTGGAAAGAAGTTGGCGGTCCTGACCAGAACGTAGTATTGGTAACTCGTCCTACTACTTCCGGTACTCGTGCTCTCTTCTCTGAATTTGCTCTTGACAAAAACCAAGAAGCTTCCAACAAATCGTTAGAAACTGACGACTCCGGTGCTTTAATTCAGAGTATCGCCAACACTCCTGGCGCTATCGGTTATGTAGCTCTTCCTTACTTATTAAATAACTCCAGCGTAACTGCTATCTCCATCGACGGCGTGGCTCCTACCCTCGAAAACAGCTACAATGGTTCTTACAGAGTATGGGGCTTCGAACACATGTACACTAAAGGCCAACCTGACGCTCTTCAGAAAGCATACTTAGACTTCATCATGTCTGATGAATATGGTAAAAAATTGGAAGCTCAAGGTTACGGTGTAGCCTCTAAAGTTAAACAGTAAAAATAGGGGTAATAATAGATGAACATTGAAAGCACTTTACGCGCCGATAGAATATGGCGTAACGTTATCAGAGGCGCAGGTCTCTTCCTACTGATTATTACAGCAGCGATTGGGATCTTCCTCCTCTATCGTGGTACCGGTACCTTCACTATCTACGGGCACAGTCTTTCAGAATTCCTATTCTCAACCCAGTGGCAGCCCGCCGACACGCTTGACGGCGGCGGCCACGTTGGAGCCGGCATTTATATTGTCGGCTCTCTTATTACCTGTGCTCTCGCCTTGATAATGGCAACGCCTGTAAGTATTGCGTTAGCCATCTACATGGCGGAAATTACACCTAGCGTCGGACGTCGTTTCTGGCAACCGGTGATTGAAATTTTTGTAGGAATTCCTTCAATCATCTATGGTTGGCTAGGTCTTACCATCTTGGTACCTTTCCTTCAGAAGTACACTACAGCTGACAGCGGTTTCTCCGTATTGGCAGCATCCATTGTACTCGCAATCATGATTTTCCCAACGATTACATCTGTAACCATGAACGCCATTAACAGTGTGCCTAAAACATACCGTCAAGGTGCTTACGGCTTAGGTGCTACCCGCTGGGAAGTAATTTACAAAATCGTTTTACCGGTAGCTAAACACGGTATCTTAGCCGGCGTTGTACTCGGCTTGGCACGTGCCTTCGGTGAAGCCTTGGCGGTAGCCATGGTAATCGGTAAAATGAAAGCCTTCCCTAAATCCTTATTGGATCCTACCGTTAACTTAACCAGTGCGATTGCAGCGGATATGGGCGGTACTATGGAAGGCAGTGAATACAATATGGCATTATGGACCATGGCATTATTCCTATTCGTAATTTCCTTATTGTTCATTTTACTCATTCGCTACATTACATCTAAAGGAGGCAACCTAAGTGAAAGCAAGTAAAGCCATTCCGGGCCCTCGTCGACGGGCTTTATCTACCGACCGCTTGGTTACACTGGGTTTGCATATCCTTGCAGGCGCTACCTTATTACTGTTAGTTGGTTTTGTCGGCCATATTGCCTGGAGTGCCTTGAGTGAATTCAAACCTGAGCTCTTAGCATTCTCACCAACCGGTATCGGTAACCAATTCTTCAATACGATTTATCTCGTGTTCTTAGCCTTACTCATCAGTATTCCCCTCGGCATCGGTGCCGGTATCTACATGGCGGAATACGCAACTAAAGGTAAAGCACAAAAGATTATGCGTATCTCTATTGAAACCTTATCTTCTTTACCTTCCATCGTTCTCGGTTTGTTCGGTTACTTGGTGTTCATCATCATGACCAACTCCCAATGGAACTTATTCGCCGGTGCATTAACGGTATCCATCTTAACCTTACCGCTTATCGCAACTATCACCGAAGACGCCTTGCGCGCCTTACCGGCATCCTATGCAAAAGGTAGTTACGGTTTAGGTGCTACCAAATGGCAAACTATCAGCCGCGTATTAATTCCGGCCGCATTCCCGGCTATTATTACAGGCATCATCTTAGCAGCCGGCCGTGTATTCGGTGAAGCCGCTGCTCTTATGTTTACCGCCGGTATGAGTACCGACATCAATTGGGCCAGCACGGACATTACGTCCCCTACCAATGCGTTCAACCCATTCCGTTCCGGTGAAACATTATCCCTTCAAATTTGGGCGTCCCGCAGTGAATCTTTAGATCCAAATGCAAGTGCCATGGCCAACTTAAGTGCTCTCGTACTTTTAGCGCTCGTTTTCACATTCAGTATCGGTGCTCGTGCCTTGAGCCGTCACCTTAATCGTAAAAACCTAGGAGACAACAAATAATGGAAATTTCTGAAGTAGCAATGCCCAATCAGCAAGTGTTGGTAAATGCCGGTGCTAAAGCTGTAGCCGATCAAGCGGTAGGCAACGCGTTTACGGTAGAAAACCTCGATTTCTACTACGGCACCTTCCATGCCTTAAAAAATAACAACATGAACATTAAGAAGAACGAAATTACTGCATTAATCGGACCTTCCGGTTGCGGTAAATCTACCTTCTTACGTATCTTAAACCGCATGAACGACCTTGAAGGTGATGTTACCGTTAAAGGTAAAATCCTTTTAGAAGGCGAAGATATTTACGCCGACATGGAACCAATCGTTCTTCGTCACCGCGTAGGCATGGTTTTCCAGCAACCTAACCCATTCCCACAAAGCCTTTATGACAACGTAGCCTTCGGCCCACGTTTACAAGGCATCAAAAAAGCAAGCGAACTCGACGAAATCGTTGAAAAAAGCTTGACCCAAGCTTCCTTGTGGAATGAAGTAAAAGACCGCTTACACAAAAGTGCCATCAGCTTATCCGGTGGTCAACAACAGCGTCTTTGCATCGCTCGTACCTTGGCAACTCGCCCTGACGTAATCCTCATGGACGAACCTACCAGTGCGCTCGATCCTATTTCCACTGCTAAAATCGAAGAATTAGCGTTAGAATTAAAAGAAGACTACACAATTGTTATTGTTACACACAATATGCAACAAGCTGCTCGTATTTCTGATAAAACCGCTTTCTTCTTAATGGGAGATTTGGTAGAATATAATAAAACAAAGACTATATTTACCGAACCAACACAGCCAAAAACGGCTGACTACATTAACGGTCGCTTCGGTTGATAACAGGAAACTCCCCGGAACGAACTCAATGCAGTTCGTTCCTTTTTTCTATCAGAATAAGGAGATAGCTATGAAACAGACCCACCCTTTAATTTATTGTGTAGAAGATGAAGACAGCATTCGCGGACTTATCTCCTATGTGTTAAACGGGCAGGGCTTTGAGGTCGGCACCTTCGAGTCAAGCGGACCCTTTTGGGCCGCCCTGGAAGAACGCCGGCCTCAACTTGTCTTGCTCGACATTATGCTGGAAGGTGAAGACGGTTTATCCATCTTAAATAAACTTCGTGAAAAACCTGCTACCCAGGATTTGCCGATTATTATGATTACCGCCAAAACTTCCGAAATTGATGTCGTGCAAGGTCTCGACGGCGGTGCCGATGACTACATCACTAAGCCTTTCGGCGTCGTTGAACTTGTTTCCCGTATAAAGGCTTTATTGCGTCGTACCCGTCCGATAACGCCACCTAAGAAATCCGTGCTCACTTGTGATGATTTAGTACTGGACAAAGACAGTCGCATCGTCACCCTTGATGGCCAACCTATTGCGTTAACCCTCAAAGAATACGAACTCTTACTCTACTTCATGGAAAACACGGGCATTGCCCTTTCCCGTGAACGCATTATGGAAGTTGTTTGGGGCTTCTCCTATGAAGGCGAATCCCGTACCGTTGACATGCATGTTGTTACCTTAAGACAACATTTAGGCCATGCCGGCCGCCATCTTAAGACTGTTCGCGGCATCGGATATCGTTGGGAGGCCACCATATGAGACAGAAGTTCTTCCGTGCCCTGTTCGGCTTGGGCATGTTGAGTCTCGTAGTCAGCACCGTAATTCTCAGTTATTTATTCTACAATAACTGGAAACATGATTTTCGCACCGTACTCTATACGGAAGGTCGAATTATTGCGTCTACAGGCACATTAACACCGGACCGATTACAAGCCATAGCCCAATCCACCAATAATACCTTGCGTATTACCTGGATTTCCTACGAAGGAAAAGTATTATTCGATTCCGTCCACGATGCGGATTCAATGGATAATCATCTGCAGCGTCCCGAAATATCACAGGCCATCCTCCACGGCGAAGGCAGTGATATTCGTGACTCTTCCACCATCCATGCCATCAGTTACTACGAGGCCATTCGCCTGCCGGATAACTCGATTTTGCGAGTCTCCCGTAACGGTTCTACCGTTTACAAAGTTATCTTAGACGCCGCCCCGGGGCTCTTCCTGCTCTTTGCGGCCATGTCGGGCGGTTGTTATCTCTTAGCCCGGCGTTGGACGGCTGATGCCATCTATCCGATTGAAGAAATCGTTAAAGCCTGGACCTCGCACGGCGATACCAAGCCCGTTATTGACGAGGCGTACAATGAAATTACACCGCTTCTATCGCGTCTGTCTTTTCAAAAAAATGAACTTGAAGCCATGATTTTGCGTCTACAGGCCGAAAAAAATACCCTCCGGTCTATTATGGAAGAAATGGACGAAGGGCTCTTATTGGCCGAATTAGACGGCACCATCATTACATATAATGAACACTTGAAAGAGTTTTTAAACGCTAAAAGCGAATTACACGGCGAATCGCTTTTACTGCTTTCCGATGATGTAGAATGGCGCAAAAATGTAATTAACGCCATGCGCAAACATCAGGGCGGCGAATATTTGCTTCATAAAGATAATCAGCATTTTCATATTATCTTCCACATTACGGAAGAAGATCGCTACAAAGGTCGCTTGCTTGTTATCATCTCAGATATTACGCAGAGCTATTTAGAGCAACAGCGCCGTTATGAGTTTACCTCAAATGTATCACACGAACTAAAAACACCGCTTACTACCATCAGCGGCTATGCGGAAATTCTTGCTAAGGGTATGTATCCCAACAAAGAAGAAGCGACCCTACTGGGCGGTCATATTCATACCGCTGCCCTTCACATGCAGGAACTAATCGACACTATTTTAAAACTCTCCCGCATCGAAGACGAAGGGTCTGAAGTACTATTTAAACAAACCTCAATTCGCTCCGTCATTAATTCAGCTTGGCAACAATTAGCCACTAAGCGACAGGGCAAAAATATCACCTTGGCCATAACCGGTGAAAGCCCGTCCTTACTTCTCTCCCCTAAGTTGATTGAAGAAGTGTTTATCAATCTCTTTGACAATGCTATTAAATTCAGCAAAAACCTGGATAATCATATTATTGTTAATATTTGCACCAAAGAAAGCTTTACCGTTGTCAGCGTCACCGACGAAGGTATCGGCATTCCTAAAGACAAACAAGCCCGTATCTTTGAACGTTTCTATCAGGCCGATCCGAGCCGCAACAGCAAACGTGAAGGCAGCGGCCTTGGTCTTGCCCTTGTAAAACATATTATGGAAATCCACAGTGGTTCCGTAGCTGTTAAGAGTGAACCGGGTGAAGGAACAACCTTCATTCTTCGTTTCAAAAACAACGACAACTAAATATTATGTAACCAATTAAGGCGTTAACTTTAAATTAAATCAATTTAAAGTCAACGCCTTGAGGTTTTTTTAGGGTTAATTGGAAGTGATTTTCAACTTCATTTTTCGAGTATACGTTATGCTCATATAGTCCTCTAAATCAAGATGTATTATGCAAAATTAATACTATAGAATTTCAATTTCACATGATTTTTCTTTATTTCATTTATGCGTATATGGTATCATTATTATACAGAGGAACATTTTAAAGGGGGTCATTATTATGTATGAAAATTTAGCAACTTTACAACCGGTTATCTTAGCGGGTCACAACAGTTCCCGCATGGGTTATAACAAAGTGTTTGCCAAATTCGGCGACCAAACATTAATTGAAACTATTTATACTATGTTAGCTTTTTCCTTCGAAAAAGACCCTATTATTGTAACCGATAATAAGACCCTTTTCGATAAATTTGAACCGTTAAAGGACGCCACGGTTGTGGAAGACAAATATCCGGGCCATCATACCTTAGGCGGCGTAGCGACAGCTTTTGAAGCGACCGATGCGGAAAACCTCTTCGTTATCGGCGTTGACATGCCGTTCCTCTCCCTCGTAGTATTGGACCGCATGGTAGAAGCCCAAGGCGTTGCTCAAGTCGTAGTACCTATCCTAAACGGCAAAGATATTTGCTTGCACGCCATTTATAATCGTAAACTCTTACCGATTATGAAAGAAAAAATCGCAGCCGGTGAAAAATTGCTTCATTCCTTCTACAAAGAAGTACCGCTTTTACAATTACCATTGAAGGAAAACACGTTGGAAGCGGATATTTTCATCGACATCAACACACCGGAAGATTTGGAATATGCTCAAGAATACTTCCACAAAATCCACGAAATCGATACGGATAAAGTACTCGTGCATCATCCGGAAAAATAACATAACCAATAATTCAAAACCCATAATGCGTTTGCGCAAAAGCATTCGTATTATGGGCTTTTTTGCTTTAAGGCGCATTTTAGTGTATTACTGTATACTTCAATATATTCCGGGTATCTTACTATCTGTTCTCTCCTACCGTGCTTATCGGCCTGCATATGATATAATCTTCTTAATACTCTATATGATTATACTAAAGTAATTAAAATGAGATTTATATAAAGGTGATTTATTATGAAACTATACGAAGTATCTAACCGTCCTACCGCTCTTATCGAGCAATTAACAACTGTTTGGGAAGCCTCCGTACGAGCCACCCACCTATTTTTATCCAATGATGAAATATTAGCTATCAAAGAATATGTCCCCGAAGCTTTAACCGCCGTTCCCCACTTAATTATAGCCGAAGATGATCCACAACAACCTATTGCCTTCATGGGCATTGACGAGCAAACCGTGGAGATGTTGTTTATCGCACCGGTCATGCGTGGCCATGGTCTTGGTAAACAATTGATTCAATACGGCATCGATACCTATGAAATTAATCATGTTGCCGTTAATGAGCAAAATCCGGAAGCTAAGGGCTTCTATGAACACATGGGATTTAGCGTATATAAACGCACTGAACTTGATGAGCAAGGTAATCCGTATCCATTACTATATATGCAATTAAAAAGATAGCAGATTCATTAAAATTGCTTACTTGCTGAATCTGCTATCATATTACAATTAAACCACCTAAAATTGTCATTTACTGCCGATTAATTGCGATTTTGTGCTACGCCTTGCATTCCTGATTGCATAAATTGGAACAGAGCCCGCTGTGCCATAAGCCACTCTTCGGTACGCTGCCAATTATACTTTTGATTTATAGCATATAGTCCGTGCACGCAAAACAAAAAAATAGCGTCAGCTACGGCTTCCGTGACTTTTAACTCTTTCGTAAGCGCTGCCACTTGCTTAGGCCGTTCATTAAAGTATAAATTATATATAATATGCTCAGCCAATAAGACATCTTTAAAGATTGGCATATATTTACGCTCACCGGAAACGCGCTGACAGAGCGGTAGCCGTGAAAATACGGACTCATAAGCAGCATACAGTTCGTCCCCGGTCTTTGCCCGATTCAAAGCTTTCGTAATCTGCGCTAAATTATCATCCTCTACGTCATTATCGCCGGCTGCCATTATAGCATCTTCCAAAAGCTCGTCGATTACATCCATCGGATTAGTATAATGCAGATAAAAGGTAGCACGCGTAATGCCGGCGGTCTTACTCAATTGTGATACAGTGATTTTTTCAAATGATTCTTTTTTCAAAAGCATTAACAAGGCTTCCTTTATTTGATGCCTGGTATATTCTTTGCGTGACATAATCTTCATACATCATCCTCCCATACACTGTTACATATAGTTACACAAGTATATAAGTAAAAATACTTATCGCTGATTTATGCTATTTTACATTAAAAATTTTTCGCCAATTATACACTTTTAGACAATGTGTCAAATTAGTTTACACATTGTCTTTTTTTGTTATTTCAAGTATAACAGATTCTGCTATACTTAAGCCATAATTAATCGAAAAAATTAAATCAGTGCTAAAATTAGTGTTAAAAACAATTGTGTAAATTTAAAGTATGTGTGTATTATGTAAAGGAGAATTATCATGAAATCAAAATTATTTGCATCCCTCTTAGCCGCTACTGTAATTGCTACTACCGGTTTTACTGCTTCTGCAGACAGCTCTTACGAACATATCCGCAATGCTACCGGTAAATTAACTTACAACGATACAACATTCCTCATTGACCCATTCTTTGCTGCTAAAAACAGCTTCCCGGGCTTTGAAGGTACCTTCAACAGTCAGCAACGGGTGCCACTCGTTGACCTTCCAAAATCTGTTAATGAAATCTTAAACGATGTAGATGCTGTAGTAGTAACCCATACTCATCCGGATCATTGGGATGAGGCGGCTGCTAAAAGCATTAACAAAGATACCCCTATCTTCGTTCAAAACGCATCTGACCAAGCCTTAATTCAGAGCCAAGGTTTTAAAGATGTACGTGTATTAAGCGATACAGCTACCTTTGAAGGTGTAACATTGTCTCACCGCAACGCAACTCACGGTACCGACGCTATGTACCAAAATAAACAGGCGGCCGACCTCTTAGGTGAAACCATGGGCGTTGTATTCACCATGCCAAACGAAAAAACTGTTTACATCATGGGGGACACCGTTTGGACTCCGGATATTACTAAATCTATCAGCAAATTCAATCCTGACGTACTCATAATGAACACCGGTTATGCTAAATTACTCGGTTTTGAAGACAGCATCATCATGGGTACCGAAGATGTAGGTAAAGCTGCTACCTTAGCGCCTAACGCTAAAATCTTAACGGTTCACATGGATACGGTAAACCATGCTGTTGTTGACCGCAAAACGATGAAAAAATACGTTGACGGCATGGGCTTAAAAGATCAAGTAACCATTCCTGAAGACGGGGAAACCGTAAAACTATAAATCACTTATATAGTATCTCCAATTGAATACTGAAACATGTTAAGATTTACTATTCCTAAATGTAACATACTATGAAAAAAAGGATGATGAGCCACCTGACTCATCATCCTTTTTAGTTCTCTGAAATTACATACAAAAAGGCATCGGTCAATAGACCGATGCCTGAACATTCGATAATTAAGAATCCTATTCAATATATTATTTTTTGGATTCGTCCATTACATCATATAACATTTTAAAAATTTCCGGATCACAAGGATATTCTTCCCCGTTAACGCCACGAATTACCCAGTCGCCGGGATTCGTTTTAACTACGCCGTTCAAAGTGAGCAAATAGCGCTCGCCGGTTTCTAAAATAGCGGTCAATTCATTAGGCTTATGACGAATCGCTACCGCTTTTTCAGCATAGAGCTTTTCATCATAATAAATTTCATGGGCTTCCGCCGCACAATGAGCTTGTAAAATAGTATCAATCAAAATCGGTTCAGTAATAGAACCTACGGTTTCTTCACACAATGTGATAACCTGCGCATTGAAGGCAGGATCGAAATGTAAAGCCAGCGGTGTTTCCGCAGCGTTCTTTACATCCTTATAAATAAATATTTCATGATTCTTAATCTGGAGCCAACGATAATCCAGCTTATAGGCACCAGCTAATACACTTGCTAAATTCTGCTTAAAATTCATAATTTACCACCATCATATTCACTACTAATGTCTTATACCGGCGTCCCGTATATTACGGTTGCGGCTCCTGAGAAATATAATCATGCAATTCCTTTACGGATTCGGCATCATGTACCGATATTTCAAATATTCGGCTGACTCCCGCCTCTTTAAGATTTTTGCGAGCTCTGGTCACATCGCCACCTAGGTCCATCTTCGTAATAACCCCGATAACTTCTCGATTAAAAGAAGCGGCAAAGTTCGGCGGAAAAATACTTTCCTTTTCATCCGCTTCATTTAAAAACAAGACGATATCTGCATCATAGGCATTCAACAAAATTGCCCGATAATATATGGGATTTTCTACAAATTCACCGGGTGTGTCGATAATCGATCCAATGCGGCCGATGGATTGAGTTTTTCGAGCTTCCGGACTGCCGTACATCAACGTATTGGCCAACGTCGTCTTACCAACTTCCGTACGCCCCACCATGATTACAGTTTTTAACGCTTGGTCCGTCTGTTCCATCTGCTCACCTCCGAATCTGCAGGCCACTAGCACCACTGACATCTATTATACTACAGATTTCCTCTAAATACCTATTAAATAAATGACACTAGCATGAATAACTGACGAATTAATTCATCAGGTACGTGTGATTTGCGTTGGGAAAAATCCTAAAATTTTATCCAAACCTTCCATCACGGCTTTCATAGCCGATTCTACACCGGATACATCACCCGTAATCAATAAGGCACCGGAAAAGCGATCCACAAAGCCCAATTCAATACCTGCAGCCTTAGTCGCAATATCGGCAGCAATAATGGTACCTTCACCGGGAGTAATCGTCAAAATACCGATAGCTCCGCGTTTTTTCTCATCTAACCCCATTTTGCGGAATAATTCCGGCTTTGGATTCGCAATAATATGAGCAATTGTAACCTGTTTGCCGGGTACAAATTCCTGAATAATGCGTTGTTTATTTTCTACAGCGTCTAAAAAATCCATAATACAATCCTTTCTGTGCAAGCCACAGTCCCTTTATAATTGATATACTCAGATTCCTGACATGTTTCAATTAGTCTGGTATGTTTTAATTTGTCGTATATGATCCATCAATTCGTTTGATTAAAACTTTATGATTCATTAGGTAATTACCGCCCTGAGCCTCCTCCGCTCTTTTTATGAGCAGTAATTACCTAACATTACTCACTCCGTATCAGCCTAAGCTGAATACGTTGTATCCCTTTAATACCCATCCTAATTGCGATTCATATACCAACAACCCGCTTAACTAAAATTAATAGCTGGGGAGTTAATGATCTGCGTTTAGGATACTCGTCGTTTTCTTATTTAGGCGCAACAGCCAAGAAGAATAATACGGCTATGGTTGCCCCGATGATAGGTCCGATAACAGGAACCCAGGCGTAACCCCAATTAGCCGTCCCGCGGTTAGGTACCGGTAAGATTGCATAGGCCAAGCGAGGGCCAAAGTCGCGCGCAGGGTTGAGCGCAAAACCGGTGGTAGAACCGAAGGAAAAACCAATGGACGCAACTAACATACCAACGATGAATGGGAATAAACCGTCACTCATTTTGCCGAGACAAAGAATTGCCAATATAAACATAAACGTAGCAATAACTTCGGATAATAAGTTCATGAAGCGGTTATCACTCATCGGGCCGGTGGCAAAAATACCAACTACATTGCCTTCATCCGGACCGGTTTGTTTGAAGTGAGGGAAATAGTGAATCATAGTAATAGCGGAACCAACGAAGCCTCCCAACATTTGGGCTGCCACAACAGGCAATACCTGGTCCCACGGAAAAAGGCCGCCGGCAGCGAAGGAAATAGTAATAGCCGGGTTCAAATGAGCCGGACCGCCGAGTGCTATACCGATATACACGGCAAAGGTTACGGCCAGACCCCAACCAAAAATCAAACTCATCCAATTTGGCGCAAACGCTTTCGCCAACGTATTTTTTAATAAAACCGAGGAGTTAACCCCACTACCAAAAGCCATTAAAACAGCCGTGCCAACAAACTCACTAATCAGGATCTGTGTATCCATACGCGACTCCTTACATGATCATTAATAATAGATTTTCCAGATCGTCCTTCGAGGCGGCATATGGATTTGTCTGATAGGTCATATCCTGTAATGCTTTATCCGCCATAATAGAAACTTTCTGTCTTGCCTCCTGTGCCGAAACGTTGGCTGCCGCACTGATATTGAGCGGACATTCAACGGTTCTTGCAAGTTGTAAGATAGCTTTAACTAACGCGACTAAAGCATCTCTCTTGTCTGTACCGTTATCTGCAAAGCCGAGCTTCTTTGCTAGCTGTACATATTTCTCATACGCCGTTTCACTATGAAAGGCGTTAAACATAACGACTCTGGCGATAAGCATCGCATTAGCCAAACCATGAGGAATGTGGAATTGACCGCCCAGCTGATGCGCTAAGGCGTGGGTAATACCGAGTCCGGCTCGGTTAAAAGCGAGCCCCGCCATGCAGGATGCTTCATGCATCCCCATGCGGTCTTCTTCCGTAGCTCCCGGTGCAAAACACTTAGGCAGGTATTCGAATACCAACTCCAAGGCTTTTTCGGCGAGGGCATCCGTAAAATTATTAGCCCCCGTCGAAACTATGGCTTCAATAGCATGAACCAACACGTCCATCCCGCTGTAGGCCGTTACTTTAGGTGGTGCCGTTTTGACAAAAAGCGGCGTTAAAATCGCTTCTTGCGGCAATAAGCTTTCATCTAATATAGGATATTTTGTCTGTGAAGTAGGATCCGTAATAACGGCAAATGACGTTACTTCGGAACCGGTGCCGCTGGTGGTCGGAATTACCGTAAAATAACGTACCCCGCTATACCCCATATGACGGGCAAAGTACAATACGGCTTTAGTCAAATCGATGGCCGAACCGCCACCAATGGCAATAACTACTGTAGGTTGTAGTTTCTGAATGAATTCCACCCCTTTAACCACATGGCTGATAGGCGGATCCGGCACAACGTCCGTATAAATGCTCACCTCGTTCTGTGGGCGGAGCTCATTCAAAATATAGTTTAAGTTTTCTGTTCCTTCTAAAAACGGATCACACACAACCAAGATCCGCTCTTGCCGAAATTGCTTCAATCGTAAGAGGGAATCATGGCCGGCAAAGATTTTAGTAGGAAATGTCCATTGATTCATAGCTGCCTCCTAACGAATTTGGAAGCCTGTAGTCAAGCAGCAACGACGGCGACGTGCAAAGTGACGGGCCGATGTAGTTGCTTCACCGGTTGGTGTGGCAATCGTAAAGGTGGTTGTACCTTCGCCGTTGTAACCGAGACCTGCATAGGATGGACCATTTTTAACGAAAATGGACGTTTTCATAGCACGTGCCATTTTGTTAAGGCGTTCCAAGTTAAGCGAATGCATGGTTGCCGTATGATGTAAACCGGCTTCTAAGAAGAGGCAAGTTGCCAAACCGTCTTCGAAGTTTTCTACCGTTACAATCGGTAAAATCGGCATCAACATTTCAATCGTAGCAAACGGATGATGTTTGTCGGTTTTCATGATGATGAGGCGTGGGTCGCCGTCCACTTCAATACCGGCATCACGCAAGATTACGGCGGCATTGCGGCCTACATATTTGCGGCTTGGTGTGCAGTTTTTCTGCAACGTAATATCCAACAATTTTTGGATTTGATCTTCTCTTTCGATAAGAACCGCACCGGCCTTTTTCATTTCTTCAATCAATTCATCGGCGATGGAACGAACGGCTACCACGCTTTTTTCTGCAATGCAGAGAATATTATTATCAAAGCTGGCGCCCATTACGATATCCTGAGCAGCCTGACGAATATTGGCGGTTTCATCAACGAATGCAGGCGGATTGCCGGCACCGGCGCCGATTACCTTCTTGCCGCTGCACAATGCCTGATGTACAACGCCCGGGCCACCGGTTACAACCAATAAAGGAATATCCGGATGTACCATCATTTCCTGAGCCGCTTCAATAGACGGTTCAGCGATAGTAACGATTAAGTTATTAATACCGATAGCATCAGCTACGATTTTATTAAGTTCACTTACGAGCCAACGGGATAACTTTTTAGCCCCCGGATGAACGCTGAAGAAAATTGCGTTGCCTGCCGCTAACATGCCGATAGCATTACAAATCAAAGTTTCACTTGGATTAGTACTTGGCGTAACGGCACCGATAACACCGTACGGGGATAATTCGTATAAAGTCATCCCGTTATCACCGGTTTCACATTCCGTTACCAAGTCTTCTACCCCCGGTGTTTTGTCGAGAGTAAGATTCAATTTAATAATCTTATCTGCTACACGGCCCATACCGGTTTCGTCATAAGTCATCTGAGCCAATTTATTCACTAATGGACGCATGCTCTGACGAATGGCTTCAATGGCTTTACCGCGAGTAGCCAAGGTGCATTCTTCGAATTGAATTTGTGCCTGTTTAGCGGCCGCTACGGCAGCGTTTACAGTGCTGAATACGCCCGGTTCATCAGGTAAGGAACCTTCCGAAGCGCTAACGCCGGTGTCAGTCCCGTTCATAATATTCATAACCATAGAGCGAATCATGCGTTCTAACTCTTGTTTATTTTCCATACTTTGCCTCCATATAATCCATTGCATATTCTCCGATAGTCACATCTTCAGCGACTGTCCCCCCACTAATACCTAAGCCACCTATGAGCTTACCGTTTTGCGTCAGCGGAAAGCCGCCGCCAAATGTAACTAAAGGCCTGGATACCATGGATTCAATCTGATATAAATCAGCCCCGGGCTGAGTGATTTCTTTCAAAGCTTGGGTCTTACATTTTAGAGCCACTGCCGTATAGGCTTTGCCGGCCGAAATTTCGGTACTTACGAGCAACACATCAGCCATGCGATAGGCAAGAACCGGATTACCGTGTACATCCACTACAGTAATAACAACCGGTACGCCCATAGCTTCGCTTTTGGCTGTTGCCCCTTCAAGTAAGCACATGGCCATACGACGCAGTCGTTCTTCTTCATTTATGGGCTTGGTTCCAACCTCGGTATGACTCTTAGCAGGTGAAGCCGCTTCTACTGCCCCATCCAATTTAGCCATAACCTTTGAAGAAACTTCGTCCACATAGAACATGAAGTCTTCCATACGCGCCAGCGTATAGATGCAGTCGGATAACCGGTTTACAAACGCTAACGCTGTCGGTCTAACCGGTTCGCCCTGCCGCAAGCCGTTGAGTTTTCGTTCCGCCCGTCTGCAAACGGTACGGGCCACATGAAGCTCAGCAGCTGCTAAATTATTGCCCTGATATATAAAACTTGTGAGCGGTGGCAATAATTGCGTATAGCGGTCGATGATTGATTCCAGCTCTTTTATATCCGCCTCACTGATGAGGGTGCTGTACTGTGTTAATTTAGCTTGGTCCATCGTCGCTACTTCCGCACAAAGTCTAAATAACAGGCCTTGTAAATTATGTAAAATTTGTTTTGTTTCCGGATACCGCACCAATTTTTCACACACACTTAAGTGCGCATTCAACTCATCAAGGGTGCCATAGGTGTTGACCCGTTCCGAGTTTTTGGCAACGCGAGTACCGTCAAACAGTCCCGTCGTGCCCTTATCGCCCATTTTTGTGTAAATAGCCATGGTGGCCCTCCTATTTATCAAAACTGTCTATAATACCTACGATAGCGCAATCAACAGCGCTATTGATGTCCTGTCCGTCGCCGAATACATGGCGAGCAGAAGAACCGCGGGTCAACAATACGTATTCACCAATCCCGGCACTCACAGTGTCCGCCGCCACTTCATACGAAGGTAACGGTTCCTGATTGCCGTCAACGTATTGTATAATCATCAACTTCAAGCCCACTAAGGACTCGTGTTTTTGTGTCGATACAATACTGCCTATTACTCTACCAGTCTGCATATCGTTTCGTCCCTTCTACACATACAAGTTGGCGGTCGCGCAATTCATCAAGCCCGAGAGCGGTAAATCGCTGACCACGAAATATTAGTATAACGGACTCTTTGTTGCAGGTACGAATCGCCGACGCACTAATGATGCGCTCTTTGAAACTGTATACCTTGCGGCCTTGTTTATCTTTAAAAGTAAACGGCCAGGCTAATATCATCGCCGGATTCCATTGTTGGTTGACACACATATCCGTAACCACCGTCATATCACAACCATAAGCGACAGCTCGGTCGAACCACGTCACTAAAGGACCTTCGATTCGCTCGGTCAGTTCATTTAATTGTGATTGAGTTAAGCCGGTAACCTCCACCCGTTGATGATGCAGCAAGGTGCGTTCCTCAAGCTTGCCGTCGTGAGCCAAATCCACCTGTCCTCGGCTTTCCATTCGCGCCTGCAAGCGTTTGAGTACTGCTGCAATAATTTCGTCCATAACTACCTCATTCCCTGTAAAATTGCCTGTAGCGATGTTTTTTTAACTCTATCAGCACTTCACCTTAGCCATGAAATCCACATTTGAGTTATACACTGCCAAGGGCAATTCCTAAAGGGGTTACAAATTCCGGATATAGAGGCTTTATAACCTCCCGTCCGATGACTTTCTCAAAGGTATCGGCAAAATCAGTAAAATTAGTGGCACCGCCTACGACATATACCGGACCGTTCTTGCGATAGGCCCCGTCCGTCAAGGCTTTATTGGTTATGGTGGCCATTTTTTCGACTACCGGACGAATTACCGGATACACTTCCCGTTCTCTTGAATGATCTCGCTTGAGAAGTTCCGCATCCGCTTGGGAAATTCCATAATTACCGCTCAGCACAAGCGTCATATGAGAACCGCCGGTCGGTTCATCGGCGGTGTAACTCACTTTGCGCCGTTTAATCACGGTAATTCCCGTCGTGCCGCCGCCCACATCGACTACAGCACCATTTACCATATCAAGTACCAAGGCGGCTGCCGTCGGTTCATCATATATGGCGGTTACTTCAAAATCAGCGCCTTCAAGGACATGACTTACCACGTCTTTGTTTTTGCCTAAAGTGCCGGGCGGTACGGCCGCTGCTGCCTTCGTTAAGGAGCAACCCAGTTCCGCTTCGGCTTTTGCTTTTAAACGCCGAGTTATGGTAACTGCCCCCACATAATCTACCACTAAGCCGTCTCTTACGGCCTGCGCGTATTCAAAAGCACCGTATACCGGTTGACCGCCCGCATCAACTACGGCAAGGACGATGGACGATGTGCCAAGATCGACGCCGACCCGTAAGGTATCAGCTTCCTTTTCTGAAATTGTGCGTGTCGCTCCTTCCTCAACGCATTGATTAAAAGCGGCCAATAGTTGATTTACTTCTTCAATACTGCGCATACTTGCCTCCTACCGTACTATTTTCGCCATCGTATGAGCATCCACTTGTGCCGCATTCGCCTCGTCCGTATCTAAATGCATTTCCGTCACATAATCAGGGGAAACGCGAATGATAACATCTTCGAAAACAGTCGTTCGTTCCGGTGTCACAACTCGTACCTTTACGGTATCGCCATTATTTACGCCCAACTTTGGCGCATCATCGGCATTCACATGGATGTGACGCTTGGCGATGATACAGCAAGGAATCGTAATTTGAGCGAATTCCGTTTTTAAGGTAATGGGCACCGCTTTATCAAGCTGACCGGATAACACAATCGGTGGTTTTACGCCCAGCATACGAGCATCAGTTTGTGAAATTTCCACTTGCGATGCTTTGCGAAGCGGTCCCAATAAACGAACTTTACCAATTTCATTCTTTGGACCCACAATAGTTACCACTTGTTCAGCCGCAAATTCACCGGGTTGTTTTAATTGTTTCTTGGACTGTAAGGTCACATGAGGGAATAAACGGTCATAGTCGGCTTGACTGAGATGAATGTGACGATTGGAAATCCCAATTGGGATTTCCGGCGTCTGCACATCTTGGATAATCTGGCGAATCAGCTCTTTTAAAGCATCTTTATCCATCATAGGTTATCCTTTGCTAATTAGTTAATCTGTAATCAGTGTTACTAATTCAAGTGTTTTATAAAAAGCAATGGTCTTATTTAACCAAGATGCTTTCTACATCGCTATGAGGGCGTGGAATTACATGAGTGGATACAACTTCGCCCACTTTAGCAGCTGCTGCGCAACCTGCATCAACAGCAGCTTTAACAGCGCCTACATCACCGCGAACCATTACAGTTACCAAACCGGAACCGATTTTTTCATAACCGGTCAATGTTACGTTAGCTGCTTTTACCATAGCATCGGCTGCTTCAATAGCGCCTACTAAACCTTTTGTTTCTACCATGCCTAATGCATTATTCATTATAAATCCTCCTTTAATGGATCCTGCTTATCTGTAAATCTTGTGTTTCAACCAAAGTGCTTACCTTTTGGGCTATTCTTTTGGTTTTGTAGTTGTTTTAGCTCGACTCGGTCGTTTCTTTGGCGTTGGTTTTACAACCTTCATCAAGGCTTCTTTCGCTGTATCAACGGAAGATTCCGCCTTGGTGCTTGCGGTTGGATTTGTTTTAGACGCCTCAGTTTTGGCAGTTTCAACCGTTTTAACCGGTTCGGCCGTTTTAGCCGGCGCTTTTACCGTCGCCGTAGTCGCTGCTTTTGCCGGTTCCGCTTTAGCGGTTTCAGCCGGCTTAGCTGCTTCACTCGATTTAGCCGGTGTACTCTTCACCGGTTTAGCCGTAGAAGCTGTTGTTTTAGCCTCCGCTTTGGCCGGTACCTTAGCAGGTGTTGCTTTGGCAGGTGCCGCTACTTTAGTAGCCGCTACCGGTTTAGCTTCGGTTTTTTCAGCGGGAGCCGGTGTTTCTTCCCTCACAACGTCCGTTGCCTTAGGGTTTAATACCGGTTTACCGCCACCGCTTAATAGCATTGCATCAATGCCCTCAGCCGGTCTTGGAATTACTTTATGCGCAATGTAATGACGTTCGTGTTTAGCTTGGGCTACCCCGGCCTGTACAGCTGCCTGAACAGCACCTACATCACCGGTTACTTTAACGGTCATCCAACCGCCGCCACGTGCTTTTTCCACGTTCAAAATCGTTACATTAGCTGCTTTCACCATCACGTCAGCCGCTTTAATGGCCGCTGCCAATCCGGCTACTTCCAAGAGTCCTAATGCTTCTTTCAAAATGCCACCTCCAATCCGGGGTCGGTTTTAAAAGGATTGCCTTTTACCAGGCGAGCTGCATTGGCCCCTAACGCTCGCATAGTTTGTTTTGCTTGTTTATAATTACGCAAACGATATATAAATTGATGAGGCGGTAAGTTTTTATAACTCAACACCAAAGTATCAGCACTGCAGCCTACTCCTACGGATAAGGCCGATGCATGAGAGGCTTCATCAGCCATAAGCAATATATCATCGCTTGCGGCACGTGCCTCTAAGCTATAGGGAATTCCTTCTTCTTCAATACCGAACAAGAGATCCTGAATAGTTTCCACTGATACATTGGGGTGGTGATAAATCATAATGGTCGGTTTAGGTGCAATAATAACCTCCATAATTTATCCCCTCCGCTCTTTGGCATACGATAGAATCAAGCCGGTTGCCACCGCATTACGTGCCCCTTCGGTGCCGCGCACATTGCCGCGCCCGGCTACCAAATTGTAGTGAGACAACGCATCCGTTACGAGCTGCGGCACTTCAAAGTCCAAAGCCGAACCGCCTACAATAACTACGAAAGGAATATCACGCACATTGTGCGTTGGGCTTACAGCCCGTAAGGCTCGCAGGGAATTGGTTACAAAAACACGTTCCTTCGCAGTTTGACGAACAATCTTAATTTTTTCCATTGATTGGTCCCCTTCGATAGGAACGAGTCCTTCGTCGGTTACAATTACCGTCTTGGCGAATAAATCGGCCGGTAACGGATCTTTGAAAAATTGCACATTGCCGTCTTCATGGCGGATATGATACACGCTGATTACTTTGGCTAATGGGAATTTCTTAATGCTTTCAGCTAAATGGATATCTTCCAGTCCCAATTCAGAGTTAATCAACATTGTTACCATATTACCGGCTCCGGCTAAGTGAATAGCCGTAACCCGTCCGTCAGGTGACATAATCGAAGCATCGGTAGAACCTGCCCCGAGGTCCAGAATCGCCAACGGCGTTTCCGTACCCGGTGTAGTCAAAGCCCCGAGAATGGCCGATTCAGCTTCCTGACCGCCGATTTCTACAGGGATTTTGAGCTCCCGTTCTACTTCTTTGGCGATAATTTCCATCTGTAAGTGATCCGATTTAACCATGGAGGCAATGCCCACGGCCTGTTCCATAGAGAACTCGCCGGCAAGGCCGCCTTTCACATTAATCGGCACCGATGTATCTACTGCCAGTAAATCTTCAATAAAAACATCATTTGGTGATTTATTGGTTAAGTCCGCCATAGTCTGACGAACTCGTTCCAGCATACCGCCCACATTCGTGCCCGCTTCACCGCATACATTGTCGATGTGGGACACTTGGCCAAGGGTAGCCATAATCTGTTCGGCACCTGCTGAAATATCGATGGATACGGTACGTCCGTCGCCGGATGCCACGATGGAACCGGCTGGGATTACACGTTCTTTGACATCCCCGGCAGGGGTTTTAATAACCACCGCCGAACGATTGCCGATAAGCGCTCTGGCGATAGGTACTATGTTCTTGGTCTCATCCGCTGTCAAGTTGAAAACTGTAGCAATACCGTAAGGATTAGACAATTGGGAAATTACTTTACCCGGTTCTACTACTTCCACTGCAGCCAACATACCAAGCGGTACTTTATCGACATAGGCTACTTCATCAATAATCGGAATCGGCTGCTGCAAACGGTTGGCTACCAGCACGCCGTCATCGGCCTGCAAGATAGCTCCTTTGATGCGATAGCCTTTTGTTACATACGCATTAATCAATTCGGCTACAAGCTGAAAATCTATTTCTTTCGGTACGACTACGATATAGTCATCCGACATAGGTTTATCCAGCAATTGTAGGATATGAGCCGTATAGCCCACACCGATACCAAGACCGCCCGGAGTTTTCGGATTATGCCCAATCATGGTTGATTCGGTAATAATCGTTTCTGTAATCGTCTCCATCGCCACGTCGCCAATAACCGGGGTAGCTTCATTGATACGAATTAAATCGATGTCCTTAAGGGACAGGCCCGTTTTGGCAACCAGTTGACGAAGCGATTCAAAGAGTCCTTGAATATTATCCTTAGTTCCTTTGATCCCGGTCGTATTGGCAATCGCCGATCCGAGAAAACGAACTTCACCGGACTCGTGAATTTCCGCTAACGCTGATTCTGTTGTGGAATTACCTATATCAATACCAACGACTCGCTTCATACACAAAACTCCTAACTCTTAGTTATCACCTTTCAATTTCTTACGTTTTTCATAGTTTTCAGCCGCTTCACGAACGAATTCAGCGCAAATTACAGCACCGTATTCTTTTTCAAGTTCATCAGCCATAGCCAATAATTCCTGTTTGGAGGAACGGTATGGACGAAGAGCATTATACATTTCCAATAAGCGTTTATCGCCTACTTTAGTCATTTCAGCAGCGCGGGAGAAGTTGTATTCAATCTGATCGCGACCGCCGGCTTTAGCGATTTGACCTTGTGCTTTTAAGATTTCAGGGCTGATACGCATATCATCCATAGAAACCTGACCGGCCATAACGGCATCCAAGGTAATATCATCTAAGGAACGATTGCCCACTTTAATCCATTCAGGATGTTTTTTAGCAATTGGGTAATCCGCTACTGTAGCAACGTGTTCGGTTGTGCTTGTCTGAGCTACGGCACTTACCGGAGAAGGGGTTCCCTTTTGCATATCTTCTAAAATTTTGCGAATCATCGCTTCCATATCTTGACTCATAAAGGCCTCCTTATAGGCTTACGCGGCATTCATCAGCCGGTTTACCTTTAACCACTCGTTTTGTTTCCTTAATGTGTAAAAGGGCTGACAACGCTTGATATTTAGGGCGTGCCATTTGATCGTTAAGCGTAGCTACCGGATTAGGGGATTCGCCCTTAGCGTATTTAGCTGCGTTTTTACCGATGGCGCGGTATACTTCTTCCGTAAGCAATGGTGCTTGTGGGAATAATTCCAAGTTGGATAACGGTTGTAAATCACGTTGGTGAATTACGGTAGTACCTTTGGATTGAATACCGATGCAAACGCCGGAACCGGATAAGCGGTCGCCTTCAACGGCTACGGCTGCTACGTCGGACGAACGATATACACGAACTACACGAGCTTTTAAGCCTTCTTCTTCAATACCGGCAACGAGTTGACGGATTACATTGCGATGTGGTACGCCTACGATAGTCGTGCGTTGGCTGCGACCAAATGCAGGACCTACAGCAATAACCACTTCATCAGGTGATGTATGGGCTTCAGCCGGGCCGCCGGTCTGAATCCAAGTATCATCTACGTCCTCTTCTTTAGGACGAGCCGGAGCCGCCGTTTCGGAGGAACCGGCAAAAGTAACAGGCTTGCTGGCGCTACCCATTTCTTTAAGCACTTCCATAATCAGTGCGCGTAAAACTTGCTCATTAACTTCAGCCATATTGATGCCTCCTTAAATATCACGCGGATCGATTGCGTTAGGAATATTTTTAATTACTTCCCAATCTTCGCCTTCCAAACGATAACCTGTGCCAACGCCGGCATAGTCGTTAGGATTGTTAATTGCTGAAATTACATTGAATTTATCGTCAAAAATAGCGGATGTCTGTAAGTAGTCACCGGCAATTTTCTGTTTCAACAAATTAAGAACGCTTTGGGCTAAATCATTGAAGCCGCGTTTAGCAAGACCTTTTACAAAGTCAATACCGGTAACGCCGCGATTCATAAGATCGGCAGCTGCTTTGATGTCAGCTACTTTATCGCGAGGCGGCATATCTTTGGAACCGTTAGCATAAGTAGCAGCTTCTACTTCTTCATCGGTAATAGCCGGTAAGCCGAGTTCAGCGAATAAACCTTGAAGCGCACGAGCTGCTTTATTACGAACAGCTACTACAGCATCTTCCGTAGCCGGTTTCAAACCGCCGTTAACTTTGAGGTCACGCTGAATGATTGTCCAGTCATCATAGTCTTCCGCATCCCAGTTGGAGCCGGCAAACATGTTGTCATAGTTTGGCGTGGAGCTGTAACCGGAACAGATGAAGTCAGTACCAGGGCAGAACTGCATGAGTGTACGAGCCGTACGACGTAAGTCGGAATGACTGAATGTCTGGTCATTACTGGATGCACATTCGAGGTCGAGCATAGCAGCGATCAAGTTTTCTGCCAATACCGCACGAATACCGGAAGGTACAGCTGCCGGAATACCGATACAGCTTACAGAACCGTTTTGGATACCTTGTACGCCGGCGCCTTTAGTAATGTAGAGGCAACGAGTTTCAAGGTATAACATGGATTTACCTTCTGCTTGACCCATCTGAACTTCAGAGCCTGTACCGGAAGTAAAACGCATTTTCAAACCACGGGAAGCATAAGCGGATGCTAAGAATGCTTTCGACCATGGAGTGTCATCACCATCGGTGAATACATCTTCAGTGCCGTATACGGAAATTGTTTCAGCATACGCTGTGAAACCGCGCATACCGAGTTCCAATTCAGTAGCTTCTTCCAAGGAGCATTGAGTCAATACGCCCGGACGACCGGCTTGGGAACCTACCAAGATACTGATAGCGTTAAGCGGTGCATAACGAGCAACCGCTACGGTTGTTTCTTCTTCGGCAAAACCGCGAAGTGCACCTTCAGCCGCATCAGCAGCGATTTGAACCGGGTTATCGTTAACGTTTGTTACGTGAGCCTGGTTAGCCATGGTGCGACGAGCACGCATTTTCTGCATACATTGCATCATTTCAACAACGTTGAAATTACTTACTACTTCAACCATTTTGGCCGGAGTCATGGATTTTGCAAGACTGGCGATTTCGCTGCGAGGTACGGTTGGTGTCAAAATCATGTTGGCGATTTTGCGGGAATCCATAGCCATAACTTCTTCAGCACGTTCCAAGCGGATTGCATAATTAGCAATAAATGTATCAATCAAGTCGAAATCTTCACGACGTTTGCCGTCAAGTTCTACAATTCGACCGTTTTCAATGCGGATACTAGGTTTAGGATCCTGCGGCGATTCCATGGCTATAAAGCCTTCTTCCACCCATTCTTTTACATAACCATCCTGGTTAACAGGGCGTTTGCTTAATACTTCAAAACGTTTTGATCTCATATGTCAAGCTTCCTTTCTATCGAAGTTAAATGTAAGAAGGAGCATCATTTTTAGGTTCGCTACCTAAAGTGCCTAATAATTCTTTACCGATTTCGCGAGCTGTAATAACAGCCTGACGAACTGCACCGGAATCACCGGAGATCTGTAAAATTACTTCGTTGGAGAAGCTTGTGCCGTTTGCAGGAGATGCATAGCCGATAACGTCTACGTTAGCTGCTTTTACAGCCACATCAGCCATTACCACGCCGATAGCTGCCGGAGCACCTACGATAAGGCCGAATGCTTTGCCTTCAGGAGCGCCGAATGCGGTGTTAATAGCATGGCTTGCGCGAGCTGTATATTGTAATTCGATGTGGCCTGCTTCATTAGCGTATACGTCGCCGAAAGTACGTTCAACTTCTTTAAGCGTTACTTCAACGGCACGTTTTACGTCGGAAACGTCGTCGCCACCGAATACGATTAAGGAACCGTGACCGGCGCCGCCTTTAGTGTCGCGCGCGAGTTCGATGCTTACGATTTCAGTGTTGGTAGCTTTTACGGCTTCATCAGCGGCCATAATGTGAGGGCCGGCACCGGTACGAGCACCTACAACACCGATTGAACGATATTTTTTTGTTAATTTCATGGCATCCAATACTTGTTGATCCACGTTAGCGATTACTAAACCGATAGTATCACCAAATTTTGCTGTGCCAATGAATTCTGTTAAACTGCAACTGTTCGCCATAATTTGTTCCGCTCCTTTGCTTTCACTTTGATTCGGGGTGGCTGCCGATAAGTTATCGGCTTTTTGTAAAACGCGTTTCAAAATCTCATCAACCATTTGATCCGTATTACTCATTAAGCTTCACCTTTTTCCTTTAAGATAACGCTTTCCACATCTTTGTGAGGCCGTGGAATTACATGCGTCGAGACAACTTGCCCTACTCGTTCGGCAGCTGCTGCACCGGCATCGACAGATGCTTTTACGGCACCTACATCGCCTCGTACCATAACGGTTACGAGACCGGAACCAATTTTTTCAGTTCCCACGAGGGCTACATTGGCGGCCTTTACCATGGCATCGGCGGCTTCAATAGCACCGACTAAGCCTTTAGTTTCAACCATACCTAGTGCTTCTTGCGACATACAATTCATCTCCTATCTTGGGCGCACATAAAACAAAAAATAAAAATTCAAATATTCACCACATTTTGCGGTTTTCTGTATACGCTAATTATACAAAATACTAGTATTCCATTTTTTAACACATTTTTACGAATTTTGATTTTTTTGTTCTACTTTTAACAATTTTTTGTTATAATTGGTATAACGATTAATCATAAAACCTCAGTAAGTTCTGTGTTTATCATGTGTTTTAGTTATTTGTTGTATTACTATTTTTAATCCTTTTGTTTTGTACGCCCATACAAACAGAAAAGAGAGAGGGGTGGCAACGATGCCAACCGGTAATTTTAAGACAGAAACAACCATGATTAATGAGATCATGCGTGATTTTACAAACATTACGGAATTAGCAGCCGTATATGTAGATTTGCGCGGTCGTGTGCTTTCGTGCAAATACAACTTCAGTAATTTTTGCAAGTATATTCGCAGTCATCCTACATTGTCGCGTCTTTGCGCCTATTGCGACGCCTATGGCGGCCTCGAAGCATCCAAAGGACATTGCCCGTCTGCTTATCGCTGTCATGCAGGCATTGTAGACTTTTCTGTGCCCGTAATTCATGAAGGTCATTTACTGGGCTTTATTTGTGCCGGTCAAACAGCCGTAACGGATCCGCAGTTGCCACAAATTGCAGCACGCAGTGATTGGCAAAACGACACAACGGCCAAAATGTATTACCGTCAATTGCCCATTTATTCTACGGAAGAAATAAATAGTGCCTCTAAAGTATTGAACCTTATGGCCGGCCATTATTTCCCGGACATATTAAACCGCAGTCTTGATATTCCTGAATTACAAAGCAGTAAATCCGATGTACAGCATCATATGAAAACGTCGTATCGTCCGGAAATAAAAAGGGCTCTTGTTTATATCGACAAGCATTTAAACAACAACCCTTCACTACGGGATATTGCCTCCCACGTTTACTTAAGTGAATCCTATTTGTCCAAAATCTTTAAACAAGAAACGGGCATGTCCCTCGTGCAATATATTAATGAACGCAAATTGGAACAGGCCAAATTGATGCTTCGCGGTTCTGACTCATCTATCGAATCCATTGCTCGTAATCTGGGCTATAATCGAACCAGCTACTTCTGCAAGGTTTTCAAAGAAGCTACTTCGGAAACACCGCATTCCTATCGTCGTAAATACAGATTTTAAAAAATAGCTTTATAGCCAAAAGATTTTGCAAGAATTTCTAAACGTTCTTAGCAAAATATATCCGCAAATATGAAAGCAGTATTTAACTCACAATTGAATTAAATACTGCTTTTTTGCTAACTATAAATCATTATTCAATTTTTAATTTGTGGAGGCCCCCATGATTAATAAAGAACGCCTATTAGCACATCTCAACGCCATGCAAACCATAAGCACCATCGAAGGTGTGCCGGGAATCAATCGCATTGCCTTTACTGATGAGGATTGGCAGGGACGGAACTATCTCATAAAACAGCTGAAAGAGCTTGGTCTAAGCTTACGCATCGATGACTTCGGCAATGTCATCGGCCGTTACGAAGGTCATAATCCCGACGCCCCGGCCATCATGATGGGGTCCCATACCGACAGCGTGCCCCAAGGCGGTAACTACGACGGTCTTGCCGGTATCGTGGCCGCCCTGGAAGTTATCACCGATTTAAAAGAATCAAAAGAAATGCCGGAGCATCCGCTTGATATTGTCCTCTTCATGTGCGAAGAATCAAGCCGCTTTGGCAGTGCCACTTTGGGAAGCCAGGCTATGCGCGGTCAATTGAGTCTCGATCGTTTGCAAACATTGCGCGATAAAAAGGGACTCAGTCTCTATGAAGTACTCAAAGAACGCGGCTTTAATCCGGATACCCTTCCTCATGCAAAATTTACGACGCCCCTAAAAGCCTTTTTAGAACTTCATATCGAACAAGGCATTGTTCTCGAAAAAACAAACCACACCATAGGTATCGTAACCGGTATCGCTGCACCCACACGCTATAAGGTGCATATTCACGGCACCGCCGGTCATAGCGGAGCCACGCCTATGAATCACCGCCACGACGGTCTGTGTACAGCCGCCGAAATCATCCTTGCTGCCGAACGGATTGCTCAAAACAGCGAACCTATTCCGGTCGTAGCTACCGTCGGTGTTATCGAAGCCACGCCAGGTGTCATGAACGTCATCCCCGGCGAAGTAACCTTAGGTCTCGACATTCGCAGCATTTCCGCCGAAGCCAAAACGCGCGCTACCCAAGACATTCTGCACGCCATTTCACAAGTCGGCGCCCAACGCGAGATTCCTATCGACACCACGCTAATCGCCGATGAAATCCCGCTCATGGTCAAAGACTCTATGATTAAAGCCATGGAAACGGTGGCTCAAGCTAAACAGTACAATTATATGACCCTCTCCAGCGGTGCCGGCCACGATGCCATGAACTGGGGTGATTACACCGATGTAGGCATGATTTTCATTCCTTGTCGCGCCGGCGTAAGCCACAACCCGGCCGAAGCTATCGACATTCAGGATTTAGTAACCGGTACAAAATATTTGAAAGACCTTATCCTCTATTTAGACCAACAGTAATATACAAAATTTTCTATACATTTATACATTTTGTAGAGTATATAAAAATGTCCTTATATACTCTACTTTTGTTTATTTTATTGTGTTTTTAAGGTAACTACATTTGTTTTTATGTGTATAATTAGTTATATTTTATGCACAAATAAACAACATATAGAATTTATAATATAATATATTTTATAAGAACTAAGGCACGAATTCTAATATATATCGGCTTAAATGCATTCTCATGATTTTTGTATACATAGAAGTTTACTGAAATTTTATTGTATTTTTACGCAATCACATAGTATAATATTATCAAGTTGAAATATTTATTAAATGAAGGGCTTTTTCACTCGTAAAACTCTCCTTCCGTACTCATCATTTTCCAGTTTCATAATACCGGATGCCATCATTATTCCAATTAATTCAACTACTACGGTTACCCACCTGTATTATGAAGCCCCTTTTAATAAGGGAGTCAGCTTGCTTAAAGGAGGCGTTGTTTATGGGCGCAGAAGTCTTGACAGTCAAAATCAGTAGCGTACAAGCGGTCGCACTCGCATTTGTGACGTATTTCATCGGTTTATGGATTAAAAACCGAGTTCCCGTATTTCAAAAACTCAGCTTACCGGCTGCGGTAATCGGTGGTCTACCGTTCGCTTTTATCCTTTCCGGTTTGCGTGTATACGGAATTCTACAAGTAGATTTTGACAACACCTTATCTACCGTAGCCCTCTTAGTATTCTTTACCACCATCGGTATGATGGCCAGCTTAAAACTCATCAAATACGGTGGCTTAGCTCTCATCTTATACTTAATTGTATCTTCCATTCTCGGTTTTGTTCAGAACCTCTTGGGTATGTCCATTGCCGGTGCCATGGGCATTGACTTCCACTACGGCATCTTGGCCGGTGCTGTTTCCCTCATGGGTGGTCTCGGTACCTCGGCAGCCTTCGGTCCATATTTTGAAACCACTTACGGTATTCCGGGTGCCACAACCGTTGCCATCACAGCAGCAACCTTCGGGATGGTAGTAGCCCTCGTACTCGGTGGACCTTTCGGCGAATTCTTAATCAAACACTACAAAATTAAAACACCGGGTACACAACATATCGATCCGGCCACAACGCCAAATGCAACTAAAAATATTCCGGCAGCCGATACTGATAATCCGGCAGCAGCTCAATTGGAACCGCATGTATTCGATATGTCTATTCTTGAAGAAGAAGAAACAACCGACGTAAACGGCGTATTAAAAGCAGCCGGCTTCGTATTCGTAGCCGTAGGTCTCGGTGCCGTACTTAGTGCGTACCTCAACACCATCATTACCTTACCTGCTTACATCGGTGCCATGCTCGTAGCAGCTGTTATCCGTAACATCGGCGATTTCTCCGGTATGTATCGTGTACAAGGCGGCGGCCTCAATGTAGTATCCGAAGTAGCCTTAACAGTTTACGTTACCATGGCTATCAACAGCTTGAAACTCTACGAATTGATTCACTTGGCTTTACCGCTCGTAGTCATCCTCCTTGCTCAGACACTTCTCATGATTGTCTTCGCATGGCTCGGTTACTTCTTGCTCTTTGGTAAAAACTACGACGGCGTTATGCTCGGCGTAGGCGGTATCGGTTTTGCCATGGGTGCTACTGCCAACGGTCTTGCCAACATGCAGTCCTTGGCTGAAAAATACGGTCCGTCCCCTAAAGCTTGGCTCATCGTATCACTCGTTGGTGCCTTCTTGATTGACTTCGTCAATGCCATTATTATTACGTGGATGGGGACTTGGTAAGAACGGCATAAGGTTCGTCCTTAAGCTCCTGATGGGCTCTACATCAGAGCTAAAAACAGCATAAACTTATAAAGAATGGAGAGGCTCCACATCTAAGGCTTGGTTTTTGCAAGCAAAAAAGACCCTTAGATGTGGACCTCTCCATTTCTTCTTCCCAGAGTACTTTATGTCTGTTTTTAGCGACGCAGAGCACTCCATCAGGGGCTTTGCGCAAAGAACTTTATGCCTGTTCTTACCGGCGTTGGTGGGAGATAGAGGCTTGGTTTTGCAAGCAAAAAAGACCCTTAGATGTGGACCTCTCCATTTCTTCTTCCCAGAGTACTTTATGTCTGTTTTTAGCGACGTAGAGCACTCCATCAGGGGCTTTGCGCAAAGAACTTTATGGCCGTTCTTACCGGCGGAGGAGGATAGAGGGGAGGTTTCTGCAACGCAGAAACCTCCCCTCTTCTCCCTCTCCCCGTTATAAAACGGCGAGAGGTTTTCTGCGAAAAGAAGGCCGTGATACAATTTCTGAGAGTCTTTTTGCTGCGCAAAACCAAGCCTTAGAAATTGCATCACGGCCTTCGCAAAAAAGCTCGCGTGTTTTACTTAACTAATAAAATTACTATCGGCAATGTAACGGCCGACAGCACGGTGGTGGCGACGACTAGTTGGGTGGCGTATTCAGTTTCGGTACGAAGTACGCCCGCAATGAGTGCTGTGGTTACGCCGGCCGGCACAGCCGCGGAGATAACGAGGACTTGCATAACGAGTTCCGAAACGGGGCCGGCTATGAGTTCATAGGGCCAAATAACGAGCCAAGCCATTAATGGTCCCACAATCAAACGGACCGCGCTACCCCACATAACGTCGCGATTAAAGAAGTTGAACGGGGTTCTGGCCAGTTGTACGCCCAAAGTAAAGAGGGCCACCATGACGAGAGCGTTACTCACATTGGTAAGGACGGGCCAAAAGAATGTTTGATCCACGGGAATTTTACCGAAATTACAAATTAAAGCCAAGGCTACGGCGTAAATAATCGGCATTTTAAAAACTAATTTGACCGCATCAGTGCTACTCATTTTGCCCTGTCCCGCAAAATAAAAGCCAAGGCTGTTGGTCACGATGTTTTGCCAAACAAAGACAACGATTTGAATGGCGATAGCCGCCTGCAGCCATATAGGCGAGCCGTCTTGTAAAAACGGTTCATTGGAGTAGATAAATACAATAAGCGGCACACCAATGTTACCGCAGTTATTAAAGAGTACCGCATTGCGGAAGATACCGCTTTTTTCATGGGACAGGCCCAACATTTTTTCAAAAACCAAACTGGCCAGCCAGGTGGCCGCAAAACCAATCACCGTGAGCCACACTACTTGGGCACTTTCAGCGGTCACGTTGTAACTGTATGTATTCGTAAACAAAAATGCCGGCGCCACCACATAGAAGTTCATTTTACTGAGTGTATCAAGGTCCATGTGGAATTTTTTATCCATAAAATAGCCGATGAGGACCAATAATAATATAGGCAGAACCGTCGTCAGGAAAATATGCAAAATCATTTATTACTTGGCACCCCACACTAAATTATACAGCGATTCGCCGATAGTGCCTGCCTGAATGGCGGCCGGTTTGGAATCATAAGTGTATTCGCTTTTATCGTAAGCGATGCCGGTTTGATGGAAATACTGCATATCCAAGGTTTGGATGGTGCGTTCATTCTTCTTAATTTCCATTTTTTCAAAATAATAGTCTCCACCCGGTTGAATTACACGAATCCAAAGTTGGGCTACATCGTCTTCTTTGTCGACGCTGCTGTTGTCGATGGATGTTGTGTTATCATGAATGTCGGCACCTACATAATACCAATAATCCGCTGCCTGTACAGGCGCTAACAATGATAGGCTCAATGTACCTACCAGGCCTAACATGGCCAATGTTCTATTCAGTAGTCTCATAATTAGCCTCTTTCTATATAAATTAAAACCTAAATAAATCAAAAGTTACATTATAAAATATCCATGCTAATGGGCATGCTAGTGTCATGCTAATATCCATACTAAACTATATCGATTTGTTTAGCATACACAACATTATACCCACTTAGACTGAGTTTTCAAGTCTAAAAAAGTGAAAATGGTCTGAACTGCTATCATTCAGACCACTACAAAAAGCCACAGTAAGCCGTAATCATCTTCGGCTACCGTGGCTTTATTTAATTTATTTGTAAATTAAGGCTATTTAACGCGCCAGGAAACCCACGCAACCTTATCTTCCGATGTATTACGAATGCGGCCGTCTTCCGTGCGATACGGCGCCAATAAAGGCAAAATTTCAGCACGCATAGCTTCTTCCGTACCCCATTCTTCCGAATGAAGGCGCATAGTAAAGTAGCGAAGGGCTTCTTCTTCCGTGAAAAATTCCACTTCCGGCACGTTTACATATTCCACTGCCACGTCTTGGCCAACTTTTTTAACCGTAGCAATAACATCATCTACATTAGCCTGCCATTTGAAGTCGTCTTTTTGACCGTAAAAGTGTTCATATAAAGCGTCCACGATAGTGTCCTGACGACCGGCAAAACCAACGAACAAGCAGGCATTGCGGCTTGTCTTGGTCAATGCTTCAATATTGTTCATGTCAAACATAACAGGACAGAAAAAGCTGTAACTCAAATCAAATTGACGTTCCCAGCCGAGTTCTTCACGAGTGGTTTCACTCCACGGACCTACGTAAAGGTCCAAATCAAGATCTTCTTTTTCCGCTATTTTACGAGCGCCCGCAATCATACCATTCGATAAATCGATGCCCGTAGCCTGATACCCCAGTTTGGCAAGGCCCAAGGAGTAGTCACCGACACCGCAGCCTACATCGAGGGTACGACCGCCCGGAACCGGTAACAAGTTATGTTTTTTCAAAAAATCTATAAAATTCGTAACTTGCGCAGCACGTTCTTGTTTGTCATGTAATTCCACAAAAAATTCGGAACGATTATTCCACGCCTCTTGTTCTGAGCGCCATTCCACTTCATTTTCGTGAATATTCGTTACTCGCACATTGCTCATAAAAGTCCTCCTATTGATAATTTATATCAATTCTAATATTTTCTATATATAGAGTACTCTTATTTTGTTCCTGTGACAAATACCAATTACGAATAATAGCCTATTTTCAGATGCATATTATCTTGAGATATAATCTCATTTTCATAATATATCGGCCTCTCATTTACCTAATATGGGGGCCTCTCATTTTCCTAATACATCGGCAAAGGATTCCACCGTACGATCTATGGCATCAGTCAATGTCTTATTATCCGTATTGAGCGGCGGATTGAAGTAGAGCACATCACCCAATGGACGAAGCAATAAACCATGGTCCAATGCTTTTTTGTATATCTGATAGCCTGTACGTGCTTTGCTTGGCAATGGTTCTTTCGTTGCCGGATCTTTAACCAATTCAATGGCATTAATGAGTCCGATATGACGAATTTCACCCACATTCGGATGTTTACCCAATGCATCTTCCAAGGCATTGTGCAAGAAGACCGCTTTATCTTGCGCCGCCGCTAAGACACCGTCGTTTTGCAAAATATCCAAAGTAGCCAGCGCAGCTGAACACCCCAATGGATTGCCCGCATAGGTATGACTGTGCATAAACGCTTTGTACTCGAAATAATCGGCATAGAAGGCATCATAAATCTTATCGGTAACAGCCATGATGGACATCGGCATATAACCGGCGGTCAAGGCTTTGGAAATGGTCATGATATCCGGTGTAATGCCGGCATGGTCGCACGCAAACATTTTGCCCGTACGGCCAAAACCGGTGGCAATTTCATCCGCAATAAGAAGGACGCCGTATTCATCGCAAAGAGCACGTAATTTTTTCAAATACAATGGCGGATAGATACGCATACCCGCACAGCCCTGTACGATTGGTTCCACAATAACAGCCGCCAATTCATGACTATGTTTGGCGAAATTTTCTTCCATATGCTCGAAACATTCGCAGCCACAGGTTTCACGCGTCTTATTATATGGGCAACGGAAACAATCCGGCGCTTCCGTATGGATTGTTTCCATCAGCATTGGCTGATACATTTTAGCAAATAAATCCATACTGCCAACAGCCAAAGCACCCATGGTTTCCCCGTGATAACTTTCAGTGAGACACATGAATTTCTGACGTTCCGGATGCCCCGTTTGATATTGATACTGGAAAGCCACTTTAAGAGCGCATTCAACGGCACCGGAGCCATTGTCGTTAAAATGTAATTTGTTGAGTCCTTTTGGCAATACTTTAGTCAACTCTTCCGCCAAGGTAATAGCCGGTTTATGACTCAAATTAGCAAAAATAACATGTTCCAATGTATCCAGCTGTTTTTTGATGGACGCATTGATTTTCGGATTGCAGTGCCCCAATAAATTACACCACCAAGAGCTGATAATATCGATATATTCATTGCCGTCTACATCATATAAATACGAACCTTTGCCATGGTCAATAACAATGGGCGGCAATGTTTCATAATCCTTCATTTGTGAACAAGGATGCCAAATATGCGCTAAATCTCTTTCAACCCACACCTGTGAACTCATGTTGAACTCCTTTTACCTCTAAATACCTATACCTAATCATTACGTATGTTAACTGTATTCGCAGCCTGATACGCGCCTAACTTAACTAATACGTAACCTAACTTAATATGTAAAAACTTATATATAACCCTTACATGTTGCTGTTTGAAAAAAATATTGCTTACACTTCGTCATATAAGGCGGCTAACGTATCCGCGGAAACACCTAAGTCCTTAGCCCCTTCCGGTACGCAAGCAATTACCGGTACGCCCGTTAATTCTTCAATCATCAGCTTATTATCCCGTTCCATCGGGCTATCCGTATAGAAGTTTAAAATAACCCCTTTAACCGGAATATTACGAGCCCGCAAGTATTCGATGGTCAAGACCGTAGCATTAATCGTACCCAATCCGGCATGAGCTACCAACAAGGTCGGCAAATTGAACCATTGGATAACGTCTTCCAGAAAAATATGTGCCGTTTCATCATAGCGCAATGGACACATAATGCCACCGCTACCTTCCATGGTGACGTATTCGAAGTTTTCTTTTGCTTTCGCAAAAGCCGCTTCTACTACGGCTTTTTCAAGAGGATGACCTTCCCATTGAGCTGCCAAATGAGGCGATACGGCATGATCATATAAATAAGATAATAAATCTTCGTCCGGTACATCAATGCCGGCCACTTTTTTCACATAACCCGCATCACTGGCTGCAATTGACGGCGCACCACTGACCGCCGCTTTATAATAACCGGCCTTATATTGACCGTCTCGCAATGTTTTCACCAAAAGGCCGGTAATGAATGTCTTGCCGATATCCGTTCCCGTGCCCAATACAAATAAGCCCTTACTCTTTGATTCGAGTTGTGCCATAATAACATCCCTTCCTCTATTATTACCCTATTTGTTAACACGTGGTTAACAAATTGATTTTGATTTAATTTAATCACGCCAAGGGGTTATTGTCAACTCGAACCATTTTAGTATGGTTTATAATTTAATCGAAAGATTTTTAAAAATTGCATTTTTAATATACCTAAAAGGCATTCAATCATCGTTTTTACCACTATTGATTACATTTGTTCAAAAAACGTCATTCATCATTGACTAAATGAGCGATTATGATTATATTATAGTTAAGATAAACCATAATTAAGCAAAATACTAATATAATTAATAAAATATATGTGATGTTACACAGAGGAGATTCCCATGCTATCAGAAGAACGGCAATCCTTAATTCTCGAACGGTTACGGACTAAACGGGCCGTTACCGTACAGGAGTTGGTGCAAGACCTTGATTCCTCCGCGGCCACGATTCGTCGCGATTTAACCGAACTGCATCAGAAGGGCTTACTACAAAAGGTGCACGGCGGCGCTGTAAGTTGCGATGTAGACTATTTCACCACCGAACCCGATATGTCGACGAAAGCCAATTTGTTTACTGATGAAAAAACGGCGATTGCCCAAGCAGCAGCCACTCTCATTGAAGAGCACGACTTCGTCTTTATCGATGCAGGCACCACGACGGAAATGATGTTACCTTTTGTAAATGCTAAAAATGTAACCTTTGTCACAAACGGCACATCTCATGCAGCAGCGCTGGCAGCCCGTTATCGTCGTGTCATTCTCCTTGGTGGTCAGGTAAAAGCGGTTACCGGTGCCATCATTGGCGACACAGCTTTACAACAATTAGATGTTTTTAATTTTACCAAAGGCTTCTTCGGAACCAACGGCGTCAGCATAAAAGGCGGTTTCAGTACACCGGATCCGGCCGAAGCAGCTATCAAAGCCAAAGCGATTCATAAATGTCATCGTGCTTACGTACTTTGTGATTCGTCAAAATTTGACAAAATATCGTCTGTTACGTTTGCCCCATTGGAAAGTGCAACGATTATTACAACTAAAGTAAAAGGTGCTTATCATAACTATACTGAAATTAAGGAGGTAGAGCCATGATTTACACGGTTACTTTTAATCCGTCCCTCGACTATGTCATGCGCGTTAACGGCTTTGAAGCAAACGGCGTTAATCGCACCTATGAAGACTTCATCGTAGCCGGCGGTAAAGGGATTAATGTATCCATTATGTTGCGTCATTTAGGCCACGAGAACACAGCCTTAGGCTTCATTGCCGGTTTTACGGGCGATGAAATCGTTCGTCAACTGCGCGAAGAAGGTTGTGAAGAAGCCTTTATTCGACTTGAAAAAGGGTATTCCCGCATCAATGTGAAATTAAAGAGCAACGGTGAAACAGAAATCAATGCGCAAGGTCCGGTTATCACCGAAGACGCCATGGCTAAGCTCTACAAACAGCTTGATACGTTAGAGAGCGGTGATACCTTAGTTCTCTCCGGCAGCATTCCCAAAGGACTTCCGGAAACAACCTATCGTGATATCATGGAGCGCCTCAGCGCTCGCAATATTCGCATCATCGTCGATGCCACCCAAGATTTACTCATGAATGTACTCGATTTAAAACCGTTTTTAATTAAGCCGAATCATCACGAATTAGAAAGTGTATTCCATACAAAATTTACAACGGAAAAAGACATCATCGAAGCCGCCCGCCAATTACAGGCCAAAGGTGCTCAGAACGTCCTCGTATCAAGAGCCGCTGACGGAGCCGTATTAGTTGATGCTAACGGCGAGGTACGAACCAGCCCCGTACCGAAAGGCAAACTCGTCAATTCCGTAGGTTCCGGTGATTCCATGGTGGCCGGTTTCTTGGCCGGCTATATCGAATCGGATGGCCAATATGACAAAGCCCTGGCTATGGGCGTCGCCGCCGGTTCAGCGTCCGCCTTTGAAGAGTGGCTCGCAAATCGTGAACAAGTAGAAGCATTATTGGAGAAGGAGTAATATCATGAAAATTACGGATTTACTACAGAAGCAATCAATTCAATTGAACGCCCATCCGACCAACAAAGATATCGCCATTCGCCAACTGGCCGAATTGATGGATGCAAGCGGTAATTTAAAAAATAAAGAACAGTACATCAAAGATGTATTGATTCGTGAAGAATCCGGCTCCACCGGTCTCGGCATGGGGCTTGCTACCCCGCATGCTAAAAGTATCGGCGTAAAAGCACCGGGCCTATCCGCTATGACGGTGCCGGAAGGCATGGACTTCGAAAGCCTGGACGGCGAACCGACCCGCCTATTTTTCATGATTGCCGCCCCGGAAGGGCAAGCCGATACCCATGTGCAGGTTCTTGCCAACTTAGCAACCCTCATCATGGATCCCGAATTTAAAGAAGCGCTCATCAAAGCACAAACCGTTGAAGGATTCCTCGCTTTAATTGATGTAAAAGAAGCAGACCAATTCAAACCGAAAATGACAGAAACGGAAGCATTAGCTATTGTGGAACAAAACGTAACCACAGCCGCTACCGCTGCGCCTAACGCTAAACAAGAGGCTCAACAACCGGCAAAAGCACCAAAAGCAATGCCGGCTAAAGCTGCCGACGGCTCTTATCGCGTACTGGCAGTAACCGCTTGCCCTACCGGCATCGCTCATACCGCTATGGCCGCTGAAGCCTTAACCCGCACAGCTGCTGACATGGGCATTACCATTAAAGTAGAACAAAACGGTGCAGCCGGCGTTAAAGACGCCATCACCGCCGAAGACATCAAAAATGCGGAATGTATCATTGTGGCAGCCGACAAGAGCGTTCCTATGGAGCGTTTTAACGGCAAACCGCTCATTCAGGTAAAAGTAGCCGACGGCATCAATAAAGCCAAAGAATTATTGGAAGAAGCAACGTCCGGCAAGGCGCCAATCTTCGAAGCAGGCGAAGAAAAAGCCGACAAAAATGCCATTACCGCCCAAGACAGCTTCGGTCGCCAGATTTACAAACATTTGATGAACGGCGTATCCCATATGTTACCGTTCGTTATTGGCGGCGGTATCCTTATTGCCCTCGCCTTCTTATTCGACGACTTCAATCCGGCCGACCCAAGTAAATTCGGTTCCGGTACGGAACTGGCCGCCTTCTTCATGAAAATCGGCGGTGCCTCCTTCAGCTTCATGTTGCCGGTCTTAGCCGGTTTCATCGGCATGAGTATTGCCGACCGTCCGGGTCTTGCCGTCGGTTTCGTCGGCGGTTATCTCGCCAACGCAGGCGGTTCCGGTTTCCTCGGCGCCCTCTTGGCAGGTTTTGTGGCCGGTTATCTCATGCTCTTATTAAAACGAGTTTTCTCCGGCTTACCACAATCTTTGGAAGGTATCAAACCGGTTTTACTCTATCCGGTATTGGGGGTACTCTTCATGGGTATCATCATTACCTTCATTATTAACCCACCTGTTGGTGCACTTAACGAAGGCTTGATGAACGCCTTGAAGAGCATGGACACCAGCAGCCGTATCGTTATCGGTATCATCTTTGCCGGCATGATGGCCGTTGATATGGGTGGTCCGGTAAATAAAGCGGCTTATGTAATCGGCACAGGTCTTCTCGCTACCGGCGAATACGGTGTTATGGCGGCCGTTATGGCCGGCGGTATGGTGCCTCCATTGGCTATCGCCCTTTGCACAACGTTCTTCCCTAATCGCTTCACTCCGGCTGAACGTAAATCCGGTATTACCAACTATGTTATGGGCTTCTCCTTCATCACCGAAGGAGCTATTCCATTCGCCGCAGCCGATCCGGTTCGCGTAATTCCATCCTGTATCGTTGGGGCAGCTGTAGCCGGTGCTTTATCCATGGCCTTTGAATGTACCTTGCGCGCTCCACATGGCGGTATTTTCGTAGTACCTACCATCGGCAACCCGCTCATGTACTTATTGGCTATCTTAGTAGGCTCTGTTGTGACCGCTTTATTATTGGCTATTTTGAAAAAACCGTTAAAAGCCTAATATCCGGCTAATAGACAATAACCTCATGCATAAAATTTTTACACGCAATGCCTAACCCTTATAAAAATACCCCTGAGTCCTATGGATTCAGGGGTATTGCCATATTGCCTATTAAATTTTAATCTCACTTGATCATTCAGGCAGACTTGAATAATTTAAGTCGCATGAAAACTCTATTTGTTCAATTCTTCACGGATACTTGCCACCGAACGACGCAAGAGCCAATCCGTATCGTTCGAATCACCTACCACAAAGGTATGCTCCCCGAATTTTTCAAAACCGAATTTAGCATAAAATTTCTGAGCTTTGTAGTTATGTTCCCACACACCGAGCCAAACATAATCACAGTCTGTTTGGGTCGCTAATTGCAGAGCCTTTTCAAAGAGAAGTTTACCAAGGCCGAGTCCTTGGTAATCAGCCAATACGTAAATACGCTGTACTTCAAAACCATGTGGCAATTCCTGCTCAGTTTGCGCACGGCCTACATTAACTTTCAAAAAACCGACCGGCTGGCCGTCTACTACGGCAAAAAAGTGTTGTGATTCGGAATCAGTTAGCTCCGCTTGTAACGTTGCTTCCGCCAACGAGGTATTAAAATAGGTGTCGAACTCTTCGTCAGTGTACTCATCCCTAAATGTTTCTGAAAATGTTCTCATCGATAAGTCGCGCAATGTTTTCACATCGTCCGCCCCAATCGGTAAAACATCGATATTCATAGTATCTCCCCCTCCTTTTTCAGGTGTAATATATCCGCTTTATTATAAAACATTCTCACCCTATTTTCAAACGGTCTGACAATAAAACATTGCAAGCATGCGCCGCCTGTGCTATAATCACGTTAGAAAATTCAGGGGAGCTTATGAACGTAGGCTGAGAGGAAGTCATCAAACTTCGACCCTTATACCTGTACGGATAATGCCGTCGTAGGAAGATGTTATAGCGACTTTCTCACGGAGGCACCGTATTGGTGCCTCTGTTTTTTTATGCTGTCTGTCAAAACAGACCGGCTGGCGGGGGAGCGCCCGACAGCTGTCATTACAGCGAAGGGAAGCCGTGTTCCGGCGTGAGAGGAGACCAGTAAGTCTCGACCGCTACAGGAGTTTGTAATGAACGAATCTACCAGTAATGTAAAAAAAGTAACCATGGCCGGTATTTTAGTGGCCGTAGCCGTAGTAGGCAGCACCTTTTCCTTTCCCGTTGGCATCAGTAAATGTGCCCCCGTACAACATATGATTAACATTCTTTGCGCCGTATTATTGGGTCGCTATTACGGGGTGGGCGTAGCTTTTTGCGCCAGCACTTTGCGTCTCGTTACGGGCCTTGGCAGTGTACTCGCCTTTCCGGGCAGTATGTGGGGTGCCCTCTTGGCCGGCATTGTCTATAATCGTACCGGCAATCTATTCTTAACGCTCTTAGCCGAAGTATTTGGTACCGGCATTCTTGGCGGTCTTTCTGCCTACCCGCTGGCCATTATCGTTTTGGGTAAATCGGCCGGTCAAATTGCGTTTTATACCTATGTGGTTCCTTTTTTGATTTCTACCATAGGTGGCTCCCTATTGGCAGGGATTTTGCTCTATACATTACGCAGCACCGGAGCCTTAGCGCAATTAAAACAGCATCAGTAGGCCTAATCTATAGACCGTGCCTAAGCCCTTGTTGACGCCTCAGCATAGCTGAAAGCGCCGATTGTCGGTTGGCCGCCTATGGTCCCTTGATGCCGGAGAAAGGGTATTCTATGAGTACAGCTACTTCTGAAACGAAATTATTATCTCACGGTCTTTTATGGTTTGGCGCCGCCTTATCCATTGCCGAAATTTTTACAGGCACGTTATTCGCACCACTCGGCTTTGAGCAAGGCGTCATTGCCATTTTGCTGGGCCATATTATCGGCGGTTTTCTATTTTTCTTAGCCGGTCTCATCGGTGCCAACACGCGCCGCAGTGCCATGGAAACCGTTCGTATCGGCTTTGGCCGTCAAGGAGCGTCCGGCTTTGCCTTGGCCAACGTACTGCAATTAATCGGTTGGACTACCGTCATGATTATTACCGGCGCCGCCGCTACCAATGCGATTTTACCTTGGGGTACTGCCGTTTGGTCCCTCGTAATCGGCGTTCTCATCATTCTTTGGCTCGTCCTCGGTTACAGTAATCTTACCCGTTTAAACCTCGTAGCCGTAGCACTCTTATTCTGCCTTACCATTTGGCTCAGTTTCATTATTTTTGATCCGTCCTCAGCCGTGGCCGGTGCTTTACAGTTAACGGAAGACCAAGGTCTTTCCTTCGGTGCCGCCGTTGAACTGGCCGCTGCCATGCCGTTATCGTGGTTACCGCTCGTGTCTGACTATACACGTACAGCCAAACGCCCCGTAGCAGCCACGGTAGTGAGTACCTTAACATATACCATTGTCAGCATTTGGATGTATATTATCGGTCTCGGATCCGCTATTTATGCCGGCGAAACAGACATTGCCGCCGTTATGTTAAAAACGGGGCTCGGCCTCTGGCCTTTATTAATCATTATCTTTGCCACCGTAACGACAACGTATCTCGATGCGTTTTCCGCCGGTGTCAGCTTTGTCAGCATTTTTCCGAAATTGTCTGAAAAAACAACGGCTATCAGCCTCACGGTACTCGGCATTGTATTAGCCATTTTAGTACCTATGACAGAATATGAGAACTTCTTGTTCCTCATCGGTTCGGTTTTCACGCCCATGATCGCGATTCTCTTTACCCAATACTTTCTCCTTAAGCAGGATGCATCTGGGCGTAAATTTTACCTTCCCAACCTGATTCTTTGGTTAGTCGGGTTTGTCTTATACAGAAATGTGATGACCTATGAAACACCTTTGGGAACCACATTCCCGGTTATGATTGTCATTGCAGTTCTGACATACATCGTCGGCCGTTTTACCGGTAAAATTCAAGATTAATAAAAAAGAGCTTTGAGTTGTAGTGACCCCAAAAAGTTAGACTTTTATTTCCGAGAAGCCTGAATAGGTTTCTCGGAATTTTTTATGCTACTGTATTCTTTAAGCGATACTTTACCGGACTTAGCCAATTCAACTTCTCTTTTATTCGTTTTTCATTGTAATAGAGTATATATTGAGTAAGTGCTGTTTCTAATTCCTTGTAGCTATGAAATGTTTTTCCATAATACATTTCTTGCTTCAAAATTGAAAAGAAGTTTTCCATAGGCGAATTGTCATAGCAATTTCCTTTTC
>ENA-OQKF01000132-OQKF01000132.1-human-gut-metagenome-genome-assembly--contig:-NODE-132-length-61333-cov-13.725386_pt1 | contig 61333 bp, 60 predicted proteins | sample MGYA00242617_ERZ504784 | MGnify/ENA primary metagenome ERZ504784 (study PRJEB26092, sample SAMD00036364) | human gut metagenome | host: Homo sapiens | study: EMG produced TPA metagenomics assembly of... | reverse complement strand
TATGGTATAATAGTTGCTGTAAGAGTGTAAAGGTCTTACTAGATAGGCATGTGTGGGCTGGCGAGCACACGTTAAACTAAACACAGCAGGACTTCTTTTCAGGACTAGCGTGAGCTAGTCCTTTTTTTATGAAAAAATATCACGCAAACAAAGTTCGCAAAAATGTAACTATCCCAGAATGGTTAAACGAACTCGCAGAAGAGAATAATGTCAACTTCTCACAAGTTCTTACTGAAGCTCTTGAAATGAAATTACAAGCTTAAAATAAAAGGCGGTCTGATGACCGTCTTTTAATGTTGGGTTTTAGTCTCGATAGTATTTATGATTGGAAATCCGATGATTTTGAAACATGCTTCAATATGTCCAGCATCAGCACAAGCATTTGATGATTTGGTTTTGGAAGCAGGTGCACCAATTGGTGCATTCAAAAATCTCTTCCTTTCTTATGACCAAGTTTCCAAGGCTATCGCAGACCCACGTGTTGTTGGGGTTTGCTTGACTGGTTCTGAACGTGGTGGTGCTTCTATTGCAGCAGAAGCGGGAGCAAATTTGAAAAAATCATCTATGGAACTTGGTGGTAACGATGCCTTTATTATCCTAGAAGATGCCGATTTTGATTTGCTTGATAAGACCATTTTCTTTGCTCGTCTCTACAATACTGGTCAAGTTTGTACCTCATCAAAACGTTTTGTCGTTGTTGGTCAAGAAAACTATGACAAATTCGTTGATATGGTGGTCAAACATTTCAAATCAGCCAAATGGGGTGACCCAATGGATCAAGCGACAACTTTAGCACCGTTGTCATCAGCAGCCGCAAAAGAAGAAGTGCTTGGTCAAATCAAATTAGCTAAGGAAAATGGTGCAACTGTGGTTTATGGTGATGAACCAATTGACCACCCAGGAAACTTTGTCATGCCAACTGTTTTGATAAATGTCACCAAAGAAAATCCAATCTACAATCAAGAAATCTTTGGTCCAGTTGCTTCTATCTATAAAGTTGATACTGAAGAAGAAGCTATCGCGCTTGCCAATGATTCTAGCTATGGTCTTGGTGGTACTGTCTTTTCAAAAAATCTTGATCATGCCAAAGAAGTAGCTGCCAAGATTGAGACAGGGATGTCATTTATCAATTCTGGTTGGACATCACACCCAGAAATCCCATTTGGAGGCGTTAAAAATTCAGGTTACGGTCGCGAATTAAGCGAACTCGGCTTTGACGCTTTTGTCAACGAACACCTGATTTTTGTCCCAAATGATTAACCAGCTCTCCTTTTATTAAATCCCATACACGAAAACCACTTCCTGAGCCTAGGGGGTGGTTTTTCTTTTCCTAAACGTCCTAACAAGCAATGCAACAGCCTTTTTGCTATAATAAAACCATGAATGAACTGATTAAACATAAATTGGAGTTGCTGCCAGATAGCCCTGGTTGTTATATCCATAAAGATAAAAACGGCAAGATTATCTATGTCGGAAAAGCCAAGAATCTCAAGAATCGTGTGCGCAGCTATTTTCATGGTAGCCATAATACCAAGACCGAACTCTTGGTTTCTGAGATTGAAGATTTTGAATACATAGTTACTGGGTCAAATACAGAAGCCCTTCTTCTTGAAATCAATCTGATTCAAGAAAACTTGCCAAAGTATAACATCAAGCTAAAAGATGACAAATCTTACCCATTTATCAAAATCACGGTGAATGAACAGTACCCACGCTTGATGATTACCCGACAAATCAAAAAAGATGGTGCCATGTATTTTGGTCCCTACCCTGATTCAGGGGCAGCAACAGAAATCAAACGTCTGCTAGACCGCATTTTCCCATTTAAAAAATGTACAAATCCTGCTAACAAGGTTTGCTTTTATTACCATTTAGGTCAGTGTAAAGCTCATACCATCTGTCATGTGGACCATGATTATTTTGTTGCCATGGCGCAAGATGTGAAGAATTTCTTGAATGGTCAAGATAACAAAATTGTTGATGGCTTAAAAGAAAAGATGCAAAAAGCTTCTGACATGCTGGAGTTTGAACGCGCAGCAGAATACCGTGATTTGCTGCAAGCCATCTCAACTCTTCGTACTAAACAACGTGTCATGAATCAAGACATGATGGACCGTGATATTTTTGGATATTATGTCGATAAAGGCTGGATGTGTGTGCAGGTTTTCTTTGTTCGCCAAGGAAAACTCATTCAGCGTGATGTCAACATGTTTCCTTACTACAATGACCCAGAAGAGGATTTCTTGACTTACGTCGGACAATTTTACCGCGACAGCAAGCATTTTATTCCAAAAGAAGTCTTTATTCCTCAGGACATTGACGAAGAATTAGTTAAAGTAGTTGTTGATACCAAAGTCATCAAACCACAACGTGGTGAGAAGAAGCAGCTGGTAAATCTTGCGACAAAAAATGCGCGTGTCAGCCTGCAACAAAAATTTGACCTGCTAGAAAAAGATATCCGCAAAACACATGGCGCTATTGAAAATATCAGTGAATTACTCAATATTCCAAAACCAGTGCGCATTGAAGCCTTTGATAACTCAAATATTCAAGGAACAAGCCCAGTTGCGGGGATGGTTGTCTTTGTAAATGGGAAACCAAGTAAGAAAGATTACCGTAAATTTAAAATTAAAACCGTTGTCGGCCCAGATGACTATGCCAGCATGCGTGAAGTCATTTATCGTAGATACAGTCGCGTGATGAAAGACGGATTGACTCCGCCAGATTTGATCATTATCGATGGTGGACAAGGTCAGGTCAATGTGGCGTGCGATGTCATTGAAAATAAACTTGGACTCGATATTCCAATCGCTGGTCTGCAAAAAAATGACAAGCACCAAACGCACGAACTACTCTTTGGTGACCCATTAGAAGTGGTCGAATTGCCACGAAATTCTGAAGAGTTTTTCCTCTTACAGCGTATCCAAGACGAAGTTCACCGATTTGCCATTACTTTCCACCGTCAACTCCGTTCTAAAAATTCATTCTCATCAAAACTCGATGGCATTGCTGGGCTTGGCCCAAAGCGCAAGCAATTACTCATGAAACACTTCAAGAGCTTGCCAAGCATTCAAAAAGCAGACGTGGATGACATCATCAACTGTGGTGTCCCACGAAACGTTGCCATAGCTGTTAAGGAAAAATTGGCTGAGGAGAAGAAATAGTAAGGAGATAATCGTGGTAGAAAATATTTTAATACTAGGGAATGGCTTTGATTTAGCGATGGAACGAAAAACCAGTTATGGAGACTTTTTAAGATTTTTGAATTCATTATCTTTTTTACTTTCTTGTCAAGAAGTTTGCAATCAGCAGCTGGATGCTAAAAACTATGATTTTCTTCTAAAAGAGTATAATAACCTCAATATTGCAAGTTTGACAAAAGAAGAATTGCAGGAACAGATTAAACGTAAAAATATGCAAATTAAGAAGAAAGTTGATTCGCTGCAACGTAAAAATAGTTTTCAAGAAGCAGAAAATCTTGTAAAGCTTCTTGTTAGCACTAGTGAAGAAGATGATGCTATTAGCTGTTTTGATAACTTAAACTTTCAGGAAGAGTTTAAGTTTTATGAAAAATTACCTGATAAAGTTAAATTAGGGTTACTGTTAGAGTGTTTATCAAATTTTTGTAAAAATGAGCAATTAGGAACTTTTTTCGAAGAAAATAGAAATAATGAATCAGCTAAAGGTTTAGTTCGGAGTATTATCATTACGGGTGATGAGTTATTAGAAGTAAGAAGTGTCTGTGAGAAGAAAGATGATATTGAATCAAAGTACCTTCTAGATGTTGATATTATTGACGATTTGATTCAAAAGACAGGTAAAGAATATAAGTGGCTATTGAAAATTCGTGACAACCTTTTTTTGAAATATATAAATGAAAATAAATATAAACTTGGTGAAAAATGGTCAAGTATCGAGCTTGTAATTTCTGATATTGCAGAAGCAATCTCATATTTTAAAGAACATTTGGAAGAATTTAGTCAAATCTTTAGCAATGGTGATATAGATTTGACTAAAATACAAGAGAAATTTATCACTAAGCCAAACTTTGATGCATTGTCATTTGTGACAAATTATCAACTTGGGCAAAGATTTGATTATGGGAGTATGGGTTTTCAAAAAGTTATGGATGTGTGTAATAAAAACTTTATTCAAGCACTGGAAGAGTTGACTGATTATCTAGAGTTTTACTTAACTTATCTTGATAAATTAGATTTTGAGAAACAAAAAATAGAGAAAAAAAGAAGTAATCTAGATGCTATTGAGGGGCTTGAAAAAGCAAAAGTGTTAACGTTCAACTACACAGATACTGCAAATAAATTATTTAATATTCCTGAAGAAAATACTCATTTTATTCATGGAAGAATTGATTTTGCTCGTAAGCAAAAATTGATTAATACTATGGTTTTTGGTATTGAGGATAAAGAGGAGAAAACTGAAAATATTAACCCTGATTTAATTTCCTATCAAAAATTTTATCAAAGAATAATAAAAGAGACAGGAAGTGACTATAGAAAATTCTTTGAAAAACCTAAACATTCAGGTGAAACTGTTGATGATATGAATATTATTGTTTTTGGACACTCGGTCGACCCTTTAGATAAGGAAATCTTTATTAACTGTTTTGATTTAGCCCAAAAAAGAGGCGGAAAGTATAAGTTTATATTTAACTATTATGATGAAAAAGCTAAAAGAGAGATTGTTAAGAATTTAACTATAATTTTAGGAAAAGAAAGAATGATATCATTAACAGCTGAACAAAAAGTTGCATTTGTAAAATGTGATGATGTCCAAAGAATGGAAAGAGAACTTTTGTAGTTGAAGTTAATACCATCTGAAAACATTCATGAAACTTTCTTTTTCTGATTGTAATCTATTTTAAACTGTGCTAACATGGATAGGGATTTTTAAGGAGATACGCATGTTTAAAAAAATGAAGCAAGGCCTCTCTCAGTTAAGTCAAAAGAGCACTTGGCTTCCAAGCATTGTGATTGTTTTGGTCGCCGTGTTACTCTTGCTTCCCCAATTAACGTCTCGTGGAGTGATTGCGGGTAGTGATTTCCTATTTCACTACAATCGTTTTTATGAGACGGCTATGCAAATTAAGACGGGTAACTTTAGTTATTTTATGTCACTGTATGGCTTTTACAGTTCAGGTCGAATTGTTAATGCTTTATATGGCCCGTATTTTGCTTATTTTCAAGGAATTTTGGTACTCATTAGCAAGAACTGGTATACCTATCAACTTTTGTCACGTTTCTTGTTGAGTGTGATTGCTGGTTTTTCGATGTATCGTTTGAATCGCAGAGCTTCTGTCAAAACGAAAATAGCCCTTGGTGTAGCAGTCTTTTACATGATGACCTTCTCGGTTCAATACTGGACGTTTAGACAAGGTTTTTCAAGCTGGGGTGCCGCTTTTATGCCGTGGTGCTTGATTCCAGCAGTTGATTTTGTCAGAACAAAAAGAGTTGAAGTGCTTCGTCTAGCAGTATCGGTTGCTGTTATGATGCAAGTCCACATGCTTAGCTGTTTCTTGTTAATCTTGGCTTATTTGCCATTTTACTTGTACGGCTTTTTCAAATCTGACAAGAAAAAAGAAGTCTTTTTCAAGGGTGTTCAAGCAGTCTTGCTAAGCCTTTTATTAACAGCAAACGTCTGGGCAGCTTTGGTTGTTGTCGGTCAAAGTAATAACCTGGTTGAACCTTTCGTCAATTCAAAACTCTATATTATGACAGTTAACCAGCGTAGCATTGAATGGCTACTAACGCCAAAAGCATTGGTTTTTGTGGTCTTGTATCAATTGTACTTCTCATTTAGACACTGGCGTCATTACGACACACTCTTGCGAGTAGTGACAGGGGCATTCTTTATTTTCTTGGTTTTATCAAGTAGTATTTTCCCATGGTACACGGTCAATAAATTGAATCTTCCTTTGGTAAATCTAATTCAATTTCCATTTAGATTCTTTGTGCCCGCAACGGTATTATTGTTGTTAGCGGCAGCTATGATTTTAGACAAATACTTCGATAAAAAATGGTCAAAATTTGTAGCTATTGGGCTAATCTTGGTGAATATCTTGAGCTTTGTGCAGTTGTCGCAATTGCAAGAAGAAAAGATTGATGATTATTACAATACGAAGCACCCTATTCAACGTAAAAAACATACTTTTATCTGGGGTAACCCTGCAGATGTCAGAGCAAGTTTTTATGATTCAGATAAATTCAAGCTACTAGATATCGTTTCAAAATCAACCCCAGATTATCTGCCAGCTGATAAATCAAATAAAGATAACAAGTACGTCCTATATGAAGAGTTTGTCCTTGGACATACGGATGCTTACAAAAAGACGCAAGGCGACAATGAGCTGGTATTTACTTGGACAGCTGATGCGAGTGGTTGGGCAATCATTCCAGTTGCAAAATACGCTGACACTGAGCTCATGCTTAATGGTAAAAGGCTTAGTCATAAGGACTACACTTTGTCAGGAATTGGCACGCCTACTGTTCAACAAAAAGCTGGAAAAAATACCTTGAAGATTACTTACCGCATTCGTACATGGTTTAAAGCTTTGATAGTGGTTAATATTTTATCTTGGCTTTCAGTTGTGATTTATCTCGGTATTAAAAAAATAATTTTAAGTAAGAAAGGCTAGGAAAAATCCTAGTTTTTTCTTTTTTTGTATTTGTGTATGCGCTTCCGTAGCAAAAAGCTGTAAAGTCTTTTTAAAAATGATAAAATAAAAGAGCATAAAAAAATTAAAAAGGAGGGTCGCTTAATGAAGTTTCTAGAATTGAACAAAAAGCGCCATGCCGTTAAAACATTCAATAGTAAACCTGTAGAATATAAAGATTTACGCACTGCAATTGAAATTGCTACCTTAGCACCTAGTGCTAACAATATTCAACAGCACCTAGTGCTAACAATATTCAACCATGGAAATTTGTCATCGTCGAAGATAAAAAAGCGGAACTTGCTAAAGATCTTCCAAGTTTGAACAAAAAACAAGTTGAAGAAGCTCAATATGTTGTGGCACTCTTTACAGATACTGATTTAGTGCAACGCTCTCGTAAGATCGCTCGTATTGGGGTTAAATCATTGGATAATTCAAAACTTGGTTACTATATGGAAACATTGCCTGCTAGATATGCAGAATACGACGACAAGAGTAAAGGTGAATATCTTGCTTTAAACGCAGGACTTGTTGCAATGAACCTTGTGCTAGCTTTGACTGATCAAGATATTTCATCAAATATTATTCTTGGATTTGACAAGTCTTTGACAAATGATATTCTAGATATTGATAAACGTTTTCGTCCAGAGCTCTTGATTACTGTTGGCTACAGTGATGATAAATCTGAACCAAGTTATCGTTTACCAGTCGACGAAATCATTGAGCGCCGCTAAGAGATTTTTAACGTTTATGCACCAAATCTAGTTAAGAATTTTCGCAAAACTAGGTTTACAAATCTTAAAATATGAGTTACTATGGGTTAGTTGACTCAAATGATAAACAATATAGTAGTTTTTCTGGTAAGGAAGAGCTACATTTATGGAGGAGTTATAAGAAATGACAGTAGACTTTAAAGCAGAAGTTGAAAAACGTAAAGATGCCATGATGGAAGACCTCTTTGCACTTTTGCGTATCAACTCTGAACGTGATGACAGCAAAGCTGACAAAGAACACCCATTTGGACCTGGTCCAGCAAAAGCTTTGGAACACTTTCTTGCAATGGCTGAACGAGATGGCTACAAAACTCGTAATATCGATAACTATGCTGGGGACTTTGAATTTGGTGAAGGTGACGAAGTACTTGGTATCTTTGCTCACTTGGACGTTGTGCCAGCAGGTAGCGGTTGGGATACAGATCCTTACGAACCAGTTATCAAAGACGGACGTCTTTATGCGCGTGGATCATCAGATGATAAAGGTCCTACAATGGCATGTTACTATGCCCTAAAAATCATCAAAGATCTTGGTCTTCCAGTATCTAAACGTGTTCGTTTCATCGTTGGTACTGACGAAGAATCAGGTTGGGGCGATATGGAATACTATTTCGCACATAACGGTTTGAAAGATCCTGATTTTGGATTCTCTCCAGATGCTGAATTCCCAATCATCAACGGTGAAAAAGGTAACATTACTGAATACCTTCACTTCGCAGGTGAAAATAACGGTGCTTTCACTTTGAATACTTTTGAAGCTGGTCTTCGTGACAACATGGTTCCAGAATCAGCAACAGCAGTATTTACAGCAGACAGCACTTTAGCTGAACTCCAAGAAAAACTTGCTGCTTTTACGGCTGCTGAAAATCTTAAAGCTGAGCTTGTTCAAGAAGGTGACGCTTTCCGCGCTACAGTAATCGGTAAATCAGCTCACGGTTCAACTCCAGAACTTGGTCTTAACGCAGCAACTTACCTTGCTAAATTCTTGGATCAATTTGCTTTTGATGGCGCAGCTAAAGTTTACCTTGATGTAACAGCTAACGTTCTTCACAAAGATTTCGCTGGTGAAAACCTTGGTGTTGCTTACACTGATGCGAAAATGGGTGCACTTAGCATGAACGCTGGTGTCTTCAAATTTGACCGCAACTCAGATGACAACACAATCACACTTAACTTCCGTTACCCACAAGGTACTGATTCTCAAACAATCAAAGCTGAGCTTGAAAAACTTAACGGTGTAACTAAAGTGACTCTTTCAGATCATGAACACACACCTCACTACGTTCCAGCTGATGATCCATTGGTTTCAACACTTCTTTCAGTTTACGAAAAGCAAACTGGTTTGAAAGGTTACGAACAAGTTATTGGTGGTGGTACATTCGGTCGTCTTCTTAAACGCGGTGTTGCCTTCGGTGCTATGTTCCCAGATTACGTAAACACAATGCACCAAGCAAACGAATTCGCAGATGTTGAAGATCTTTACCGTGCAGCTGCTATCTACGCTGAAGCACTTTACGAATTGATCAAATAATACAGAAAAAAGAAGAGGATTTTTGCGTTAGCAAAAGACTCTTCTTTATTTTTAGAAAGAAGTGATTGTATGGATAGCCTTGAACAATTAGTGGCTGATATTATGGCTGATGAGCAAAATGCTTTATACACCGAGCAAGGTATTAAGCCGCTTTTTACTGTTCCAAAAAATGCTCGTATCAATATTGTTGGCCAAGCTCCAGGTATTCGAGCGCAAGAATCGGGACTTTATTGGAATGACCCGAGTGGGGATAATTTACGAAAATGGTTAGGCGTTGATCGTGAGACATTTTATAACTCTGGACTTTTTGCGGTGGTACCCATGGATTATTATTTCCCAGGTAAGGGAAAATCAGGTGATTTAGCGCCTCGAAAAGGTTTTGCGGATAAATGGCACAAGCGCACCCTAGCTTTAGCACCCAATATAGAGTTACATATTTTAGTTGGTTCTTATGCGCAGCGTTATTATCTTCATCAAAAATCCTCAGCTAAGCTTACGGATACCGTCAAACACTATAAAGACTATTTGCCAGAATTTTTCCCATTGGTGCACCCATCGCCACGAAATAACATTTGGCAGTGCAAGAATCCATGGTTTGAAGAAGAAGTCATCCCAGACCTTCAAAAGCGTGTCAAAGCTATTTTAGAAAAATAGGTATTAAAAACTCGCCAATGTCTGGCGAGTTTTTGTTGTTATTTTCCAAGACAGAATTGGGTGAAGAGTTGGTTGATGAGTTCGTCTGGTGCAGCATCACCAGTGATTTCACCAAGAATTTCCCAACAACGTGTCAAATCAATTTGAAGAAGATCAACAGGCATTCCTAGTTCAAGCCCTTCATTGATGGCTTGCAAACTTTGCACCGCTTTTTCAATCAATGAAATATGGCGAGCATTTGAAAGGTATGTTGCATCTTTTTCAACGATACCAGCGTTGTCAAAGAAGAGTTGGTTGATACGTTCTTCAATTAAATCAATGTTTTGATTGTTAAGAACTGAAATGCGAATCACATCATCAGGCAATTCATCAGCTTCAATTTTTTCAGGTAAATCAGTTTTATTAAGCAAGATAATGCGGTTGCTATCCTTACTGAGTTCAAGAAGAGCACGGTCTTGGTCAGTTAGCGCTTCAGAGCTGTTAAGGACAAGAAGGACCAAATCAGCTTCCTCAAGAGCTTTTTTAGAACGTTCCACACCGATTTTTTCAACCACGTCATCTGTTTCACGAATACCAGCGGTATCAACCAATTTCAAAGGCACACCTTTGATGTTGACGTATTCTTCAATCACGTCACGGGTTGTTCCTTCGATGTCAGTAACAATGGCTTTGTCTTCACGGAGCAGATTGTTCAAAAGACTTGATTTCCCAACGTTTGGACGACCGATGATAGCAGTTGACAAACCTTCGCGAAGGATTTTACCACGTTTTGCAGTAGCCAAGAGATTTTCCAAAAGACTTTGGAATTCTTGTGTTTTTTCACGAATAAGATCTGTTGTCATTTCTTCCACGTCGTCGTACTCAGGGTAATCGATGTTTACCTCAACTTGAGCAAGGGTATTTAGAATTTCTTGACGGGTATCATTGATAAGTTTTGAAAGTGAACCATCTAGCTGTTTGACAGCAATATTCATAGCTTTGTCAGTCTTAGCACGGATGATATCCATAACGGCTTCCGCTTGAGTCAAGTCCACACGACCATTCAAAAAAGCACGTTTGGTAAATTCACCAGGTTCAGCCAGACGAGCACCTTGACGAAGAAGGAGTTGCAAGATTTCGTTAGTAACGGCAACCCCACCGTGCGTATTAATCTCAATGACATTTTCACGTGTGAACGTTTTTGGTGCCAACATGACAGAGACCATAACCTCATCGAGGATTTCATCATTATCAGGATCAACAATGTGCCCGTAATTAATCGTATGTGAGGCAACTTTTGACAAATCTTTACCATGATAAACTTTTTGAGCAATAGCTAGCGCGTCAGTCCCAGAAAGTCGGACAATTCCGATAGCCCCTTCCCCTAGAGGTGTTGAAATCGCAGCAATAGTGTCGAATTCTTTTGTAATCATTTATGTCATTCCAATCTGTTATTTTCAAAAAAATATCTTATTTAATTGTAACGCAAAAAATTTTTTCAAGCAATAGAAGAGGGCTGAAAGTAAAGGAGCAGAAAAGCTACTTTTGAGTAATCCATTGTAGCGAAAACACCCTAAATCATGATATAATAGTTAGTTGGAAATAGGTAATTTTTGTTTTACATATAAATTTAGGTGAGGTTGTTATGGAAAAACTTAAAAAAATGGCTGGTGTTACAGCTGCTCAGTATGTGAAAGACGGCATGGTCGTTGGACTTGGAACTGGTTCAACAGCATATTTCTTCGTTGAAGAAATCGGTCGTCGTATGAAAGAAGAAGGTCTTAAAGTTGTCGGTGTGACAACTTCAAGCCAAACAACAGCTCAAGCAGAAGTTCTTGGTATTCCTTTGAAAGCCGTTGATGATATCGACGATATCGATGTAACTGTCGACGGTGCTGATGAAGTGGATAAAAACTTCAACGGCATCAAAGGTGGCGGCGGTGCTCTTCTTATGGAAAAAATCGTTGCTACACCAAGTAAAGAATACATCTGGGTTGTTGACGAATCTAAAATGGTCGACACACTCGGTGCTTTCAAATTGCCTGTAGAAGTCGTACAATATGGTGCTGACCGCATTTTCCGTGAATTTGAGAAAAAAGGTTACAAACCATCATACCGTATGGCGGATGGCGAACGCTTTGTGACTGATATGAAAAACTACATCATTGACCTTGACCTTGGCGTGATTGAAAATCCAGTTGAATTTGGTAAAGAATTGAAAGCTATGGTTGGTGTCGTTGAGCACGGTCTTTTCAACGGTATGGTTAACAAAGTTATCGTTGCTGGCAAAGACGGCGTTAAAATTTTAGAAGCTAAATAAAGAAAGTTTACAGGAGATGGTTTGACTGGTTCAGCCGATAGTCTCCTGTTTGCATGTTATCGTCATTATGATTTCTAGTCGATTTGATTAGGAGGTTTTGGGTGCCAACCGTAACCACCCTAGAGTAGGAAAACTATGTCAACATTTAATCGTATTCATCTTGTCGTACTTGATTCAGTCGGAATTGGTGCAGCACCAGATGCCAATAACTTTGTCAATGCTGGTGTGCCAGACGGTGCATCAGATACACTTGGTCACATTTCAAAAACTGTAGGACTTAATGTTCCAAACATGGCTAAAGTTGGTCTTGGAAATATTCCTCGTGAAACTCCTCTAAAAACAGTTCCAGCTGAAGCTCTACCAACAGGTTATGCAACTAAACTTGAAGAAGTTTCTCTTGGTAAAGACACAATGACTGGTCACTGGGAAATCATGGGTCTTAACATTACAGAACCATTTGATACATTCCTTGGTGGATTTCCAGAAGAAATTTTAACTAAAATCGAAGAATTTTCAGGACGTAAAGTCATTCGTGAAGCTAACAAACCTTACTCAGGTACAGCAGTTATCGATGACTTTGGTCCACGTCAAATGGAAACTGGCGAGTTAATCATCTACACATCAGCTGACCCAGTACTTCAAATCGCTGCTCACGAAGATGTCATCCCAGTAGAAGAGCTTTACAAAATCTGTGAATACGCTCGTTCAATCACACTAGAACGTCCAGCTCTTCTTGGTCGTATCATTGCACGTCCATACGTTGGTGAACCTGGTAACTTCACACGTACAGCAAACCGTCGTGACTATGCCTTGTCACCATTTGCTCCAACAGTTTTGAATAAATTGGCTGACGCTGGTATTCCAACATACGGTGTTGGTAAAATCAATGATATCTTCAACGGTTCAGGTATCACAAACGACATGGGACACAACAAATCAAACATGCACGGTGTTGATACCCTTCTTAAAACAATGCAATTGCCTGAATTCACAAAAGGCTTGTCATTTACAAACTTAGTTGACTTTGATGCCATGTACGGTCACCGTCGTAACGCTCAAGGTTACCGTGATTGCCTTGAAGATTTCGACAAACGTGTGCCTGAAATCTTGGAAAGCATGAAAGAAGATGACCTTCTTCTAATCACTGCCGACCACGGTAATGACCCAACTTACACTGGTACAGACCACACTCGTGAATACGTTCCATTATTGGCATACAGCCCAGCATTTAAAGGAAATGGTGTCTTGCCAGTTGGTCATTTTGCAGATATCTCAGCAACAATTGCTGAAAACTTTGGTGTTGAAAAAGCAATGATTGGTGAATCATTCTTAGATAAATTAGTATAAGAGGTAATTATGTCTACAATTATTGAAAAAATTGAAGAAGCACGTCAGTTTTTAGTGTCACAAGCGTGTGATGCCCCAGAATTTGGACTTATTCTTGGTTCAGGTCTTGGTGAACTTGCCGAAGAAATTGAAAATGCTGTTGTTATTCCATACGAAAAAATCCCAAACTGGGGTAAATCAACAGTAGCTGGTCACGCAGGCCAATTGGTTTATGGTGACCTTGGTGGTCACAAAGTTCTTGCTCTTCAAGGACGTTTCCATTTTTACGAAGGAAATCCAATGGAATTGGTGACTTTCCCAGTGCGCGTGATGAAAGCTCTTGGTTGTAAAGGTCTTATCGTAACAAATGCTGCTGGTGGTATCGGCTTTGGTCCTGGTACATTGATGGCAATTTCTGACCACATTAACATGACTGGTCAAAATCCATTGATTGGTGCTAACCTTGATGACTTCGGACCTCGTTTCCCAGATATGTCAGATGCTTACACTGCTGAATACCGAGCGATCGCTCACAAAGTTGCTGAAAAAATCGGTATTAAACTTGACGAAGGTGTTTACCTTGGTGTGTCAGGTCCATGTTACGAAACACCTGCTGAAATTCGTGCCTTCCAAACTCTTGGTGCGGATGCTGTTGGTATGTCAACTGTTCCAGAAGTTATCGTTGCCGCTCACTCAGGCTTGAAAGTTCTTGGAATCTCAGCTATTACAAACCACGCTGCAGGTTTCCAAAGTTCACTTAACCACGAAGAAGTTGTTGCTGTTACACAACAAATTAAAGAAGACTTCAAAACACTTGTCAAATCAGTTTTGGCAGAACTATAATTTAGGAAATTCACCTTAAAACGTATTTAAAAAGTATTTTTTAGATGCATTTACAAAATAATCGATTTAAACATTTTAGCTACTGTTTACGTTTTGGAGGAGTGCTGATTTTAACAGCTTTGATAGCTGGTTTAGGTGGCATCTTACTTCATGAATTTTTAGACTTAATTGAGTACCTGGTTTTTGGTCACGGCGAGACATCGACCACTCAAGCAGTTTCGACTAAGCAGTTCATTTTGATTGTCCTTGCAGGGATTATCTCAGCGATTCTCTGGTGTTTTTTACAACGAAAAAATCGTCAGATTATTTCTGTCAAATCTCAGATGAAAGCTGAAAACCCAGCATCGAGAATGCCAAAACTTTGGATTCATTTGACCAATATTTTCTTGCAAGTGGCCTCTGTTGGTGCAGGCTCACCAATCGGAAAAGAAGGAGCGCCTCGCGAACTTGGTGCCTTGGGAGCTGGACGTGTATCTGACTACTTGAAACTAACCTTACAAGATAGAAAGCTCGCAATTGCTTGTGGGGCTTCGGCTGGTCTAGCGGCAGTTTATCAAGTACCAGTTGCCAGTATCTTTTTCGCCTTTGAAACGCTTGGGTTGGGAATTTCAGTTCTTAATCTGATTTCCGTCTCAGTAACGACGATTTTAGCAAGCATCGTAGCAGGAGTGGTCATCTCAGATGCGCCACTTTATGAGACCGCTCAAGTAACGCTGGATGTAAAGACTGCTATTTTGGCAATGTTTCTTGTGGTTCTCATCTCGCCAATCGCGCAGCTATTTCGCAGACTTACCCAAAAAGCACAAGCCAAAAAAACGACTGACCCCAACGTTTTATGGCGCTTACCACTGACTTTTCTACTATTAGCTAGTTTATCGCTTATTTTTCCTGAGATTTTGGGAAATGGCGCAGCTTTGGCGCAAGCTGTATTTGATGGTATGACTGTTCAGTATGCTGCTGTGATTGTTGTTGTTAAGGCGTTTGTGGTCTTGCTGACGCTAAAAAATGGCGCATACGGTGGAACCTTGACTCCCTCATTTTCAATGGGAGCAGTTCTGGGATTTCTTGGTGCTGTGCTTTGTAGCCAAATCTTTCCAACTATTTCACTAGCCTCAGCTATGCTCATCGGCTCAAGTGTATTCTTAGCAATCACAATGAATGCACCGCTGACAGCGGTAGGCTTAGTTGTCTCATTTACAGGACAAAAGCTTCAAGCCCTGCCAGTCTTATTAATCGCAGTAGCGCTAGCTATTGTCATCAAAAAACTTATTGAATATATTGAAAGGAAAATTTATGTCAATCCATATCGAAGCCAAACAAGGCGAAATCGCAGATAAAATCTTACTTCCGGGAGACCCACTCCGTGCAAAATTCATTGCTGAAAGCTTCCTAGAAGATGCTGTTTGCTTTAACAATGTCCGTGGCATGCTTGGTTTCACAGGTACTTACAAAGGTGAACGTGTCAGTGTTATGGGAACAGGTATGGGTATGCCATCAATTTCTATCTACGCAACTGAACTTATCCAATCATACGGTGTTAAAAAATTAATCCGTGTCGGAACAGCTGGCTCACTTAATAAAGATGTTCACGTTCGCGAACTTGTTTTGGCACAAGCAGCAGCAACAACATCAAGCATGATTAAAAATGAATGGCCACAATATGATTTTCCACAAATTGCTGATTTTACCTTGCTTGACAAAGCCTACCATATTGCGCAAGACTTTGGAATGACAACTCACGTTGGTAGCGTGTTATCTGTTGATGCTTTTTATTCAGATTTTGCTGAAAACAATGTCAAACTCGGGCAACTTGGTGTGAAAGCTGTTGAGATGGAAGCCGCTGCACTTTACTATCTCGCAGCAAAACACGGCGTTCAAGCACTCGGTATCATGACGATTTCTGATAGCCTTGTTGCTGACGAAGACACAACCGCTCAAGAACGCCAAACCACTTTCACAGACATGATGAAAGTTGGTCTTGAGACTCTTATTGCTGATTAATGCAAGAAATATACGAGACGATAGACATCCTTTTGGATGTCTATGCTTATAATCACGCTTGGAAAATAGCAGGGCAGCACAGTGATTTTCCAGCGCAAAGCCGTTATCTTTTAGAAATGTTAAAAGAGCGTAGGGAACTTAACGTTGACTTTGCTTTTTCACATGCAGCAGAAAATCAAGCGATTTTAGCCAATTATGGCGTTTCAATCATTAGCAATGCGTATGAAGAAGAACAATTAGCAAATTATATTATGGATTTGGAAGCTAAGGTGAAAAATGGCAATATCATTGATTTTGTCCGCTCTGTTAGTCCAATTCTATATCGGCTCTTTCAACGTCTTGCCAAACGCGAAATTCCAAATTTGGAAAACTATATCCACGATGCTAAAAACGACCAGTATGATACTTGGCTGTTTACAAAAATGAAGCAGAGCGACTATGCTATTTTTCATAGATACCTTGAGATTCGTCGTGATGGCAAAGTGACTTCAAAAGCTTTGGCAGAACTCTTACAATACGGACAACTTCCTCAGGAAATTAAACAGTTAATCAGCGAACTTCGTAATTTTGAAAAATCCGTTCGGAATCCTCTTGCTCATCTGATTAAACCATTTGATGAAGAAGAACTTCATCGCACAACGAATTTCTCATCCCAAGTCTTTCTAGATAAAATCATTGCCCTTGCTACCTATGCAGGTGTCAAATATAACAAAGAAAAATTCTATTTAGACCAAGTTAATGACATTATCAAAAGTGAGTTGAAGAGAAATGGATAGAACATAAAAACTCTTGGACAATGTCCAAGAGTTTTTAGTTATCAAATTGTACTTCTTCAAGTAGATAATCGATAAAACGTTCGCCCATTTTTGAAAGATTAGCCTTTTCGTGGCGAATGTAGACAATATCGATCATATCTTCAACGTCAAGCGGAATTGATACGATGTCATCGCCATTAAGGTTGCTATTTAAGATACCTGTTGCAATAGTGTAGCCGTCAAGACCAATCAAGAGATTGAAAAGCGTCGCACGGTCACTGACAACGATTGATTTTTTGTGTGGGATTTGTGACAAGATTTCTTCAGAGAAGTAAAAAGAGTTGTGAATTCCTTGATCGTAGCTAAGATAAGGAAATTCTTCTAAATCTTCCATCGTTACCAGTTTTTTGCTTGCAAGAGGATTGTTTTTGCTGACAAAAATGTGCGGACGAGTTTTGAAAAGACTGGTATAAGTCAAATGATTGTCATCAAACATCTTTGTCAAGACATCACGGTTGTAGCTGTTTAGAAAAAGCACCCCGATTTCAGAACGAAAATTTTTGACGTCATCAATGATTTCGTATGTTCGAGTTTCACGAAGGAAAAGCTCATAGCGTGTCATGTCTGTCTTTTTCAGAAGTGAAACAAAAGCATTCACCACAAAAGCATAGTGCTGCGCAGAGACGCTAAAGAGCTCACGGTTGGTGTTTTTGCTCTTATAACGTTCCTCTAAAAGCGCTGTTTGTTCAAGTATTTGGCGCGCATAAGAAAGAAACTCAACCCCGTCTTTTGTCAGAGTGATTCCCTTAGGATTACGAATAAAAATCTCAATCCCCATCTCGCGTTCCAAGTCTCGAACGGCATTTGACAAACTTGGCTGAGTGATGAAGAGTTGTTTTGCAGCCTCGTTCATACTGCCCGTTTCCACGATTTTAACGATGTAGTGTAATTGTTGTATTCTCATAGCCTTAGTTTAGCTCAAAATCTCAAATCCTGCAAGTAGTGGAAATACTATTGATGTGAAAGCGATAAAAAGACGAACTTTTGGATTAAAAGTTTAAAAATAAATGGAAGAAGTTTTTCTAATGATAACGTTTCTAATTTTTGATACTTAAAAGATCATTTTGTTTGGAAATTACATCTAAAAATGGATAAAATTTAGAAAATGTACAAAAACTTACACTAAAAAGCGAATAATTACATTACGGTAACTTTCTTTTCGAAAACATAAAAAACCATAAAAACAGTATTTTTAAAATAAGTAAAACGTTGTCAAAACTAATATTTATAAAAAAGCATAAGAATTATCATGTAAAGTTACAGTTTTTTAGAAATTGCAATAAGCCTTATAAAGTGGTAAAATAAGAACGTTAATGATTAATTAGGAAGCGGAGATTTATTAAAATGCCGACTCACTCATATCATCATGATAGTTACCATGGTCACCATCACAGTAGTCATCATAAGCACCATAAGAGCTCACGGCGGCGCTCTCGATTTGCTGATTTGAAGATTGTGAATGCGATGCTTTTACTCCTGTATGCTGTACTTGCTGGTCTTACCACATATATGATGTATGCTCATCATATCTTGGCATTTAGGCATCTTAACGTTGTTTATAGTATTATATTAGTAGCTATTTTTGCTTTGTGTTTAACATTGAGTATTCTTAAAAAGAGCAGGGTTCTAACAACAGTGCTTTTGGTTGTCTTTTCTATCATTGCTGCAGTTTCCCTCTTTGCCTTTAAGTCATTGGTCGATGTAGCACATAATATGAATGAAACAGCCTCTTACTCAGAGATTGAGATGAGTGTGGTTGTTCCAAGCAATAGCTCAGTTAATGATGTATCTGACCTCACAAGTGTTCAAGCACCGACAGATGCTGACGGTAGCAATATCAATGAACTGTTGTCTCATATTAAGTCAGAAAAGGGAGTAGATTTAGCGACAGAAAAAGTTGATTCTTATCAAGCTGCTTATGAGAACTTAGTTAATGGATCAAGTCAAGCTATGGTCTTTAACAGTGCTTATTCAAGCTTGCTTGAAATGTCTTATGAGAACTACCGATCAAATCTTAAGACCATCTATTCTTATAAGATTAAGACAAGCATCAAAGACGAAGCTAAAGCACATGATTCAAATGTCTTTAACATTTACATCAGTGGTATTGATACCTATGGTTCAATTTCAACGGTTTCACGTTCAGATGTCAACTTAATCTTAACAGTCAATATGAATACTCATAAGATTTTGATAACGGAGACGCCTCGAGATGCTTATGTTAAGATTCCAGATGGTGGCGCTGATCAATATGATAAATTAACCCACGCTGGTATCTATGGTGTTGAAACCTCAGAGAAGACTCTTGAAAACCTCTATGGCATCACCATTGACTACTATGCTCGTCTTAACTTCGATTCATTCTTGAAGTTGATTGATGCACTAGGTGGTGTAACGGTTTATAATAGTCAGGCATTTACAAGTCTTCATGGTAACTATGATTTTCCAGTTGGAAATGTAACTCTTGATTCTGATAAAGCTCTCGGTTTTGTTCGTGAACGTTATAGCCTCGAACATGGTGATTATGACCGCGGTAATAACCAAATGAAAGTCATTCAAGCAATCCTTAATAAAATGACTTCGTTAAAATCAGTTTCTAATTATTCAACGATTATTTCAAACGTACAAGATTCAATTCAGACAGATATGAAACTTGACACTGTGATGAAATTGGTCAACGGTCAATTGGATTCAGGTAAGAAATTCACTGTTACATCACAAGAAGTAACAGGTACAGGTTCTACTGGTGAGTTGACTTCTTATGCCATGCCATCATCAAGTCTTTATATGATTCAGTTGGATGATGCTAGTGTTGCTAAAGCTTCGCAAGCCATTAAAGATGTTATGGAAGGTAAGTAAGTTAGATGATAGATATTCACTCGCATATCGTTTTTGACGTGGATGATGGACCATCTACTATTGAAGAAAGTTTAGCTTTGATTGGGGAAAGTTACCGTCAGGGCGTACGCACCATCGTCTCAACGTCACACAGACGACGCGATTTGTTTAAAACACCAGAGGAAAAGATCTGGGAAAACTTCAAGCAAGTCAAGGAAGCGGCAGAAGCTAAGTTTGAAGGACTTGAGATTTTATATGGTGGCGAACTCTACTATAATAATGCGCTTCTTGAGAAGTTAGAACATCATAAAGTTCCTCGAATGGCAGGTACCCAGTTTGCTTTGATTGAGTTTAGCATGAAGACCTCGTGGAAGGACATTCATGACGGACTAACAAAAGTCCTCATGCTTGGGGTCACACCTATCATCGCTCATATCGAACGTTACAATGCCCTTGAAAATCAAGAAGGCCGCGTATGCGAATTGATTAACATGGGTTGTTACACACAGATTAATAGTGCTCATGTCTTAAAGCCAAGACTTTTTGGTGACAAGAATCGTGTCTTTAAAAAACGAGCTCATTATTTCTTAAAAAAGAATTTAGTTCATATTGTGTCGAGTGATATGCATAACCTAGATAAACGTCCACCGTATATGGATCAAGCGCGTGAGATTATTGAAGCGTTATATGGCAGTAGCCGAGCTTATAATCTTTTTGAAGGAAATGCTAAAACTTTATTAGAAAATAAATATTTATAGGAGTATATATGAACACAAATGATAATGCAAGTATCGAAATTGACGTTCTCTACTTGCTAAGAAAGTTATGGAGTAAAAAATTCTTTATCGTATTTGTTGGTCTTCTTGTTGGGACAATTACTTTATTAGGTAGTGTCTTCTTTATTAAGCCTAAGTATACCTCTACGACACGTATCTACGTTGTTAACCGTAGCAGCGATACAAGTCTTACTAACCAAGACCTTCAAGCAGGGTCTTACTTGGTTAACGACTACAAGGAAGTTATCACATCAAGTGAAGTCTTGTCATCAGTTATCGACCAAGAAAAACTCTCAATGTCTGCTAGTGAACTTTCTAAAGACATTGCGGTAACTATCCCAACAGACACACGTGTGATTTCTATCTCAGTCACTGACACTGATGCACAAAGAGCTTGTGATATTGCAAATACTGTTCGTGAAGTTGCGGCTGAAAAGATCAAAGCTGTTACAAAAGTTGATGACGTGACAACCCTTGAATCTGCGACAAAACCAAGCCACCCATCATCACCAAATGTTAAGAAAAATGCTGCTATTGGTGCTCTTGCTGGGGTATTCTTAGCTGTTGTTGGTATCTTAGTAGCAGAAGTGCTTGATGATCGTGTTCGTCGTCCAGAAGACGTCGAAGAAGTGCTTGGTATGACACTTTTAGGAGTTGTACCAGATATTGATAAATTATAAGGAGAAATTGTAATGCCACAGTTAGAATTAGTGAGAGCTAAAGCTCAAATGGTTAAATCTACGGAGGAATATTACAATTCTATCCGTACCAATATTCAATTTAGTGGACGTGATTTAAAAGTAATTACGTTAACTTCGGCTCAACCTGGCGAAGGAAAATCAACAACGTCTATTAACCTTGCAATTTCTTTTGCACATGCAGGTTTCCGTACACTTTTGATTGATGCGGATACACGTAATTCAGTCATGTCAGGAACGTTTAAATCTAATGAACGTTATCAGGGGTTGACCAGTTTCTTGTCTGGAAATGCAGAGTTGTCAGATGTTATTTGTGACACAAGTATTGATAATTTGATGATTATTCCTGCTGGGCAAGTCCCACCAAATCCAACATCATTGATTCAAAATGATAACTTCAAAGCGATGATTGAAATTGTTCGTGGACTTTACGACTATGTTATCATTGATACACCACCGCTTGGTATGGTTATTGATGCTGTTATCCTGGCACACCATTCAGATGCTAGCTTGCTTGTGACAAAAGCGGGGGCTAATAAGCGTCGTACCATTACAAAACTAAAGGAACAATTGGAACAAAGTGGTGCAGTTTTCCTTGGTGTAATTTTGAATAAATATGATATTCACTTAGATATGTATGGTTCATATGGTAGTTATGGTGGGTACGGTAGTTATGGCGATTACGGAAAAAGTGAAGAAAAAACAAAAATTGGTAGAGGTAACCGAAAAAAATAGCTGATACCTTTACCTTAGAATAGGGAACAGGGAGTTATATGTATAGCGAAGATTCGAAAAAGAAAGTTTATTACCTTTTGTCGGATATTATAGCGTTAGTGGTAAGTTACCTCATCTTAGCACAATTTTATCCTTATCATCTTTTTGATAGTAAATTCTTTGCAGTTGTTTTTGGGATTTTAATTGTGATTGTTGGTGTTTTGAGCGATGAATACTCTTCAATTACAAATCGTGGTTATTTAAAAGAATTAAAGGCATCTGTGATTTATGGTATGAAAGTTTTAGTTTTATTTACTTTTGTACTGATACTTGGAAAAATTCGTTTTATCCATGACATTTCAAAGATGTCTTATTTTTTCTTGGGGCAAATTTTTATCTTAGTAAGCCTTTTTGTCTTCATTGGACGTATTTTAGTTAAGAATCTTTTCAAAAGTCATGCAAGAGACATTAAGCAGGTATTGTTTGTCACGGATTTTACGAATGGTCAAGAAGTCATTAAAGAGCTTAATCATTCCAATTACCATATTGCTGCTTATATCAGTCGTCGTGATAATCCTGACATTTCACAGCCTATCTTAAAAAGTACTAAAGAAATTAGAGATTTTGTGGCAAATCACCAAGTTGACGAGATATTTGTTGCCAGAAATTACCAAGATGATTTTATAGAATTTGCTCATTGTTTAAAATTATTGGGAATTCCAACGACAGTAGCTGTTGGGAATTGTTCGGACTTCTATGTTGGAAATAGTGTTCTAAAAAAAGTAGGTGATATGACCTTCATAACGACAGCATTCAATATTGTAAAATTCCGTCAGGTTGCTTTAAAACGTCTTATGGATATTACAATTGCTTTAGTTGGCTTAGTGATTACTGGGATTGTAGCTATTATTATTGCACCGATAGTCAAGAAACAATCACCAGGACCGCTAATCTTCAAACAAAAACGTGTTGGTAAAAATGGTAAAGTTTTTGAAATTTACAAATTTAGAAGCATGTACACCGATGCCGAAGAACGCAAAAAAGAATTATTAGCGCAAAACGATTTGGATACTAATTTGATGTTTAAAATGGAAGATGACCCTCGTATCTTCCCATTTGGACACAAGCTTCGCGATTGGTCACTTGATGAGCTACCACAGTTTATCAATGTGCTAAAAGGTGAAATGTCTGTTGTTGGGACTCGCCCACCAACGCTTGATGAATACCATCACTATGAATTACATCATTTCAAACGAATGACAACAAAACCTGGTATCACGGGACTTTGGCAAGTTAGTGGCCGTAGTGACATTACCGACTTTGAAGAAGTTGTCGCTCTTGATATGAAGTACATTCAAAACTGGAGCATTAGTGAAGATATTAAGATTATTGCGAAAACATTTGGAGTTGTATTATCTAAAAAAGGTAGTCGGTAATGGACAATATTCTAAATTTAGGTAAAAACTCAGATGATTAGGATATTTTGGATAAAAAGGTTAACATAAGGAATATTTTATGAAAATTTGCTTAGTTGGTTCAAGTGGTGGACACTTGACACATTTATATTTATTACAGGATTTTTGGAAGAATCAAGATCGATTTTGGGTCACTTTTGATAAAGACGATGCTAATCTACTCCTAAAAGACGAAAAAATTTTTCACTGTTTCTTTCCTACTAATAGAAATTTGATTAACCTCTGTAAAAATACTTTCTTGGCTTGGAAAATTCTCAAAAAAGAAAAGCCTGATATTATCATTTCATCGGGGGCTGCTGTTGCTGTTCCTTTCTTTTATATTGGTAAATTATTTGGGGCTAAAACAGTATATATTGAAGTTTTTGATAGGATTGATAAACCAACGCTTACAGGTAAATTAGTTTACCCCGTGACGGATAAGTTTTTTGTCCAATGGGAGGAGATGACCAAGGTCTATCCTAAGGCTATTTGTATCGGAAGTATTTTCTAAGGAGGTTTTATGATTTTTCTTACCGTCGGGACTCATGAACAACCCTTTGATCGTCTTATCAAGGCTATTGATGAATTTGTTGAAGAGGGAGTCATTCAGCAAGAGGTATTTATGCAAATTGGCTACGCTACCTATTTTCCTAAAAATTGTGAGTGGAAAAAATTCATTTCTCCTCAGGAAATGACTGAATTCATCGAAAAAGCAGATATTGTCATTACTCATGGAGCACCAGCTTCATTCCTACCTGTCGTTACCAGAAAAAAAGTACCTATCGTTGTTCCGAGATTTAAAAAATTTAACGAACACGTTAACAATCACCAGCTAGAGTTCTCTTCTGCCGTTGATCGTAAATTTAACAATATTATTCTTATTGAAGATATCAAACAACTAAAAGAAGCTATCTTAAACTTTAATACTATTGCTGAAACTAAAAATAGAGATGCTTTTAATAATAATCACCAATTTATGGCTAAGTTTACCCAAGAAATTAAGAAATGGTTGTAATATTGTTAGAAAGGAATTGAATGGTTAAAATAGCAGCTGGTATCGTACTGTATAATCCTGATAATATTGAGCGACTTAATCACTGTATTCAGAGTATTTTAACACAAGTTTCGAAAGTATACATTTATGATAATAGTTCGCAAAAATACGATTATTCTTTTACAGAAAATGTTATCTATAAATCTAGAGGAAAAAATCTAGGGATAGCGTTTGCTTTAAATGAATTGATGCAAATGGCTGAAGCAGATGAGGTTGAGTGGTTAATAACATTGGATCAAGATTCTATTGTCCCAGATAATTTAGTCCAACATTATTTAACTACTCTTTATGAAGAAAAAGACAATAATGTAGCGATAATTTGTCCTCAAGTTATTGATAAAAGGCGTAAATACATGCACGTTCAAACTTCTAAAAAGATGGAATATGTTGATGAATGTATTACATCAGCTAGTTGTACGTCTGTAGAGGCTTGGAAAAAAGTAGGTGGTTTTGATGACTGGCTTTTTATTGATTTAGTTGATAATGAATTTTGTAAAAGATTAGTTGTTTCTGATTATAAGATTTTAAGATTAAATTTTTTAGTATTAGATCAAGAATTTGGTAACATCGAACCTAAATCAGAACTTGAACAAAAATTTTGGATTTTTTTAAGCAAAGTGTTTAGAAATCAAAATATTGCGAAATTATCATATAAAAAAAATGTTAGTCCGATGCGAGTTTATTATACTTGTCGAAACATTATTTATGTTAATAAAAAATTAAGAAATTATGGAAAAACAGCTTATTCAAATTATCATTGCAAAGGTTACTTTGGATTTATCATCGCTTTTATTTTGCCAAGTTTTCTTAGAGCTAAAAATAAATGGTTAGTGTTAAAAGAAATTATTAGAGGAACAAAAGATGGTTTAAATTCAGCCATAATAGAATGGCATCCATCAAAAATGGATAAGTAAACTTCCTTATCAAACTATTTACAATTATCTATCCAAATATAAATAAGAGGTTTTTTATAATGACTCACAAAAAACAGGTATTAATTGTCAATACCTCCGGCTTAGGTGTCGGAGGTATAACAAGTCATATGATTAACTATATTTCAAATATTAATACAGAATATGAATTTACAGTAGTTGCGACTATCTTCCATGAACAACAGGTTATTGATAGTTTGAAATCTTTAGGTTGTCAGATTATCTCTATGGCCAATCGCAAAAAACAATTATTAAAGTATTATAACGAATTGAAGCAACTGATGGCTTCTAAACAGTTTGATATTATTCATGTTCATGGTAATAGTGCTACTATGGTTATCGAATTACAATTAGCAAAAAAATTTGGTATCCCTTCGAGAATCGCTCATTGTCACAATAGTCTATGCTCTCATAAATTTCTACACATGTTGTTAAATCCATTGTTTAAGCAATCTTATACCTTAACTATTGCTTGTTCTCAACAAGCTGGTGATTGGATTTTTGGTCCTAATAATTACACTATTTTAAAAAATGGAATCCAAGCAGCTAACTATCAATATAATGACTCTCAACGTCAATACTATCGTCAATTATTTAACTGTAGTGATGAAACACTATTATTAGGAAATGTTGGAAATTTAGTTGAGCAGAAAAACCAAGAATTTTTAATTCCACTTATTAAGGAACTAAAATCACAAAGAAAAGTTAAATTGATGATTATCGGACAAGGGGATAAGGAAGAACACTTAAAAAGCTTAATCAAGCAAAACAATTTACAAAATGAAGTCAAAATCTTTCCTTATCGAGATGACATTCCAGCTTGTTTACAGGCTTTTGATGCTTTGGTCATGCCTTCGAAATGGGAGGGGCTACCACTCATTTTAATTGAAGCACAAACAGCAGGACTTCCATGTCTGATCTCAGATAAGATTACAAGCGATGCTAGTATCAGTGGAGATTTGTGTACTTACTTACCCTTATCAACAGAACAATGGTTTAAACAATTAACTAATTTTAAATCAAATGAAAACAGACAGCTATATGCTTCAAAAACAAAAGAAGCTGGTTTTGACATGGAAGGCTGTATCAATCAATTAAGGAGAATATATGGTTGATAGAGAGAAAAATAAAACACATAAACATTCATTTTACAATCAATTAAATATCATTTTGGTATTTTTATTATTTTCTGTAGAAACATTAGATAATTATGTGCGAGAAGTAGGAGCTAATCTCCCTCATTTAAAGAATATCATATTGATGATTTTGTTAGGAGTTTCTTTCATTCAATTTTTTTCTATTAGGAAGCAAAATAAAGAAAGAATTTTACTAAAAGAACAATTATCTGATAATTTAAAAATCTGTGTTACCTTTGCTGCCTTATCCATCTATTTTATCGTTAAAAATCAAGGTTTTTATATCGAAACAGTCTTAGGTTTAGTCAAATTGTTTTTACCAGTATTTATTGCCTATATCATGCTTAACACTTTAAGTCAGCGTCAAATCTATGATATCATGCAATTTTATTTGATTTTATCGATCATCTTTTACATATTTACCATTGGTATTCAAAATTTTACAGTTGAAAATATTGCAAGTGTCAATTTTTTAGATTCGTATTCACCATTTGAATCAACTTTCTTTTCACCGTCAGCCTTTGCTCTCTTTTTCTACTTTACTTACAATAATAAAAGAATCTGGCCAATTTTATTATCTGTGCTCTTTGTTTTTTTTACATTTAAACGCTTTATGATTGTTATTGTGTTTTTCACTTTAGTAGTTAATCGTTTTATTAATGATAATCGTAAAATACCAGTTTGGGTAGCTCGTTTACTAAGCATAGCTTTTATCTTAGGTACTTGGTTCTATATGCTCGTTATGGAAGGCTATTTGGATAACTTTTTAGAGAAGTATATTGGGATGGACATGAACCAGTTTACTATGGGGAGAGGATGGCTCTTACAAAACTTACAATACCATTTTACTAGCTATGGTTTTGGTTCTGCCAATATACAGGCACGCTCTATTGAAATGGATTTGCCAATGTTTTATATGGAAATGGGAATTATTGCAGTTGCTGTTTTTGTCATTTGTCTATATAGAATGGCTGATAATCGTATCTTTAATGTCTATTTTGTTTCTGCTGTACTTGTAGAGCTAGTAACCTCTCACTTTTATGACATAACCTTTTTTTGGATTATCTTTTACTTGACAATAGGTAATAGTCTGCCAAGTCAACGAGAGTTAGCTAGTAAAAAACGTATAGTATTAAAATTTAGGTAGTAAAGGGAGTTTTTTTATGAAACAGTTTGTTATCAATCTTTTGAGACTATTAATTAATATAGTATATTTACTACCAGTAGATAAAAAATTAATTTCAATTGTTTCTTTTCATGGTGATGCTTATAGTTGCAGTCCAAAGTATATTACAGAATATCTAATTAAACATTATCCTGACTATAAGATTGTTTGGGCTTTTAAGCAACCAGAGAAGTTTATTGGTCAAATTCCGCCTGAAATAGAGGTAGTAAAATATAAATCTATTAAATACATTATTAACACAGTGAGAGCTAAAGTTCGTATTAATAATGCAGAAGAGTGGATACTACTAAAAGCTCGTCCTAACCAATTAGTCATTAATACCTGGCATGGTGGAGGTGTCTACAAAAAGGTAGGAAGAGCTTCAACTTTAGTTAATGAAAATCTATCGACTATGGATTACTATAACATCTCCAATCTATTTTTATCTGCATCTAAGGCTAATTCTGAATTAATGTATAGAGAATCTTTTTTATATAATGGTTCAATTATGGAGTATGGTTTACCTAGAAATGATATACTTGTCAATTTAACTCCAGAAATGACTACTTTTTATAAAAACAAATACACTAAGGATCTTCATAAAAAAATTATTTTATATGCTCCAACCTTTAGAGAAGGTGATAATGTTATGAGTGAAAAGTTAGATATGAAGTCTTTAATCAGTGCCTTAGAAGAAAAATTTGGTGGAGAGTGGGTAATTTGGATAAGGGGGCATCTAGCTACCGTAGCAGATAATAAATTATCTGATTTTGTTACTGAGAACTGTGTGGATGTTTCTAATGTTAATGATATGCAGGAATTGTTATGTGCTGCAGATGTTTTAATAACAGATTATTCATCATGTATGTGGGACTTCTCATTGACTAATAAACCGATTTTTTTATATGTTCCTGACTTAGAACATTATCAAAATTGTGAACGTGGTTTCTACTATCCAATTGAAGAATGGGGATTTTCTTATGCCACTACTAACTCTGAGTTGATGAATCATATTGCAAATTATAACCAAGAACAATATATCAATGCTATACGGAAACACCATCAAACCATGACTAGTTTTGAAACTGGTCATGCTACTGAAAGTATTGTTGACTATATCGTTCAACACACAAGTATATAATTGGAGGTGATATTTTTGAAGCGCTCTAAAAAATTACAACAATATTTTCAAATATTAGGAATGAAAAATGGAATGTATAAACTTTTTTGCTCGACATTTCCTATTTTTGATATAAAAGATAGTCGCTACAGAACCTTATTTTGGCAAAAAAAATGTGTTAAAAAATTAAAATCATATGCTAAGCAAAAACATGCCTATGATATTGTACCAATCCAACAAAATCTTTCAAAAAAAATTATTTGGGTATTATGGTTGCAAGGTGAAAACAACATGCCTCCTGTTGTACAAAAATGTTACGATAGCCTCAAAACGTATGCTGGTGACTATGAGGTCATTCTCCTAAGTGAGGATAATCTGACTAATTATATTCAATTACCAGACTACATTAATGATAAATATAAAGCTAAAAAAATCCCAGTAGCTCTTTACTCAGACTTGATTCGATTGGAATTATTAGTAACATATGGTGGAATTTGGATAGATTCGACTGTTCTTTTAACTGGTTATATCCGTGAAACCATTTTATCTTCAGATCTCTTTTTTTACCAAGCTTCTCAGTTAGAATATTCAATAACTAAAATTTCTAATTGGTTTATCTCTGTCAAAGAAAGCAATAATTATGCTATTCGTCAAATTAGAGATACTTTATTTTATTATTGGGAGTTAAATGATAGACCTATCAATAACTTTATTTTCCATCTCATGATAACAGCCCTGTATGAAACAGATCAAAAATTTAAGACAATCTTTGATAATATACCTTACCTATGTAATATGAATCCTCATGTCATGTATTTTTCATTATCTAAAGAATATTCTTCTGATCTTTGGAGTATGATAACAGATAGTTCAGAAGTCCATAAATTAAGTTGGAAATTATGTGAGCATTATCCTAAAAATAGTCTATGTTATCATTTATTAAAGGGAGAGTAAATGAAACTTAAGAGTGTTAAATTAAATTTTATTTATCTGTCTTTATATAAAATGTTGGAGTTATTGTTACCTTTAGTAACTTCTCCTTTACTATCAAGACGGTTAGGGGCTAAGGCTCTAGGGATCTATTCATATACTTATTCTATTGTTAGCCTTTTTGTTGTTATTGCTGAATTAGGATTTTATCGATATGGATTGAGAGAAATCGCTAAAGTTCGTGATGATCAGAAACAATTAAATCAGACCTATTCTAATATCTTTTTTACTCATATTATCAATGCCTTAGTTATCCTTTCCTTATTTATCTTTTCAGTATTTTGTTTCTACCAAACATCTGATAAGAAGTTTTTACTGATTCAAGGAATTTTAATCTTTAATAATCTAATTGATAATTCTTTTTTATATATTGGTTTAGAAAATATTAAACCAATTGCTATACGAGATGGTATGACTAAATTAATTGCTTTTGCCTTAATTATATTATTAATTAAAAGTCCCGATGATTTGATGGTTTATATCACATTGATGGCTCTATCAGCAACAATTAGTAAATTAATATCATTACTATATTCTCGTAAATTTGTCACATTTATTAAACCAGAAATTAAAGTCTGTATGACCATCTATCGACCGATGTTATTATTGATGATCCCTGCATTAGCTTCTGTTATTTACCAATCTATGGATAAAATCATGATTGGTTGGTTCTATAACGAAACGCATGTCGGTTACTATGACTGTGCTAGCAAAGCCTTAATTCCTAGAAATATTATAACAGCTTTAGGAACTGTCTTGTGTCCAAGTATTGCTAATCTTTATGCAAGTAATCAAAAAGAAATCGCCAAGCAAAAAATAACCTATTCTTTTACGGTTTCGATGATCATGGCACTTTCATTTATGTTTGGGATATCAGCAATTGCTCAAGATTTTGCTCCGTGGTTTTGGGGGAAATCGTTCGTAACTTGTTCTCCTATGCTCATAGGCTTATCCATTAGTATACCTATTTGGACTATTGGTGAAGTTATTAGAAATCAATTCTTGCTTCCAACAGGACGAGATAAGGAGTATACTTGGGTTTTTGTAGCTGGGGTGATAACTAATGCTATTGTTAATAGTATTTTGATTCCACAATATGGAGCGATGGGAGCTATTATTGCTACAACTGTTGCTGAAATCGAAATGAGTCTAATCCAATTGTATTTAGTGAGAAAAGATCTCCCATTAGTGAAACAATTATTAACATTATGGCCCTATTTATTAGCAGGAATGTTTATGTTATTAACAGTACAACTAGTACATGCCATGTCTATTAATTTTTACACCGTTAAAATTTTATTGGAAATTTTATCTGGTTTCCTATCTTTCGTTATTTTTACTTTGATTTTAGAAAAGTTAAGCCAAACGAAAATTATTACTGAACTATTAGACAATATAGTATATAAATATCTAAAAAATGTAAAAGGGAGATAATATGAATAATAGAAAGAATAAGATTGCTATAGTAGGAGTATGGTATGGCAATCATAATCCAGATTATTTTGATTTTTGGCTAAAAAGTGCTAGTTTTAATGACAAAATTGATTTTTACATCATAGGTGAAATCAACGGTATAACTCAATTACCAGATAATGTTTTTTATGTTCCAATGACCTTATCAGAAATTGAGGCAAGAATTCAAGAAAAAATTAATCTCAAAGTCAAAATTAAGCGACCATATAAATTATGTGATTTTAGACCTGCCTATGGATTGATATTTGCAGATATTTTAATCGGTTATGGTTACTGGGGACATTGTGATTTTGATTTAATTTGGGGAAATTTACAAAAAATCTTAGAAGATTATCACTACAGCCAATATGATGTATTTTTGAATCGTGGCCATCTAACTCTTTACCGTAATAATGAATCGATTAATCAACTATTTATGAAACAAGGAGATATTTGTGGTGGTTATCGTTCAGTCTTTCAGTCTCCTATCAACTGGGGATTTGATGAAACTCAAGGAATGAATAAAATTATTGCTAAAAATAAAATATCATCTTTCACAGAAAATGTATGTGCTGATATTGATTTTCGAAAAGAACGATTTTGTCATGCCGCTGAAACTAATTCACTAACTAAAAATTATGACTACCAAGCTTTTTATTGGGAGAATGGTAAAGTAATAAAAGTCTATATAGATGATAATCACGAGATAGCAACTATTGACTATCCCTATATCCATCTTCAACGTCGTAAAAATATGGTTCAGCAGGATTTTCAATTTAATAAGCGCATATGGATTACTAATCATGGTTTCTACAATGATGATAGCAAAGAAATAACAAAGGAAAATATTAAATTAGCAAATTCTTTTCATAGTAAGGAAAAAGAACTTGCTGAAGAGGAACAATTTTCTAAAAAACATTGGAAATTAAAGGTAAGAAAATTATTAACAACGACAACTCTAGGTAGAGAAATTATTAAATTATACTATTTTTTAAAAGCTAGTAATTAGCAATATATTAATCTATTTAACAAAAATAGACCGAATCTCATTAAAGAAAGAAAGAAAATGAAAAGTAATTATCTTAAGATAGGTAAGGGCCTCATTCATACTATTGAGACTACCTTAGAACATAATAATTTTTTTGGTACATTTTTATACGTAGCTGATCCTGTCGTCGATAAATTATATGGTGACTTAGTTAAACAACAACTTACAAATAAAGGTAAAGTAAAAGTTGAAATTGTAGAGCATAATACAATCTCTTATGCTATGAGCATTGCTGAACGTTGTATTGCTACAGATATTGATTGTATTATTGGACTGGGTGGTGGAACAACTTTAGATGTTTGCAAATACGCATCATATATCTCTAAAACTCCATATTTATCTATACCAACAACAGCTTCTAATGATGGATTGGTATCTCCTATAGCTGTTTTAAAGAGAGAAGATGGTCTACCTAAGAGTCTAGGAGCTAAAATACCAACTATGACTATTATTGATACTGAAATTATTGCTGCTGGACCTTTGCAAAATATCAAAGCAGGGATTGGTGACACCATTTCTAACAAAATGGCATTGAAGGATTGGGATTTTGCGGTTAGCAAAGGAAAAGACTCTATGAATACCTATGCTTATCTGATGTCAAAAAATTCTTTGGATGTTTTAATGAACACTTCTCACCAGACTATATGCCCAGAGTTTATTGAGGTTTTAGTTAACTCTTTAGTTTTGTCAGGTATTGCTATGGATTTTGCTGGTACTAGTAGACCTGTTAGTGGCTCAGAGCACTGTTTTTCACACGCTTTAGATTTCTACAGTGATACTAAAAATTTACATGGTATTCAAGTAGCTTTGGGAACAATATCGATGTTGAAATTAATTAATGAGCCTTATGATGATGTTTTGGCATATTTAAAAAAATTTGATGTTAATGTTAATCCTATTCATCTTGGAATTACAGAAAATGTTTTTATTAAATGCATGCAATATGCTTCTTCAATGCGAAAAGGTCGATACACTTATCTTGATGATATCGATTTAAATGAAGAAAGATTAAAACACTTATATCATGAATTAGTGGAGGAATTATAATATGAAAGCTTTAATTTTAGCAGCTGGTTTGGGATCAAGATTGGCTCCAATTACTGATACTTGTCCTAAGTCAATGGTTCCAGTTAATGGTCAACCTATTTTGTTTAAACAAATTGAAAACCTATATGAAAATGGGATTACTGATATTACTATCGTATCAGGTTATTTAGGTCAATTACTAAAAGAAAGAGTCCTAGAAAAGTATCCAAATATCACACTTATCCATAGTGCTAATTACGAAACAACTAACAATATGTATTCGGCCTATCTGGCTAAAGATATGATGTCAGATAGTGAATTTTTGATGATGAATGCGGATGTTTTTTATGACGCATCGGTGATAAAATCTTTACTAGAATGTAAATATCAAAATGCAATTGTGACTGATATTGGTAATTATATGGAAGAATCAATGAAAGTTGTAGAGCAAGAAGGTCGTTTAATTGCTATTTCAAAAACAATTTCCAAAGAGGAAGCCTTGGGAGCTTCTATTGATGTCTATAAGTTTTCAAAAGAAGCTGGACAAGAGTTTTTCAAAGTTTGTCAAGATTACATTGAGACAAAAGGTGAATTAAAATTATGGAGTGAAGTTGCTTTAAACGAAATTTTAGAAACCGTTCCGTTTAAATCATGCCCTCTACAGGGTCGCTGGTTGGAAATTGATAATCACGATGATTTAGCTGCAGCAGAAACACTTTTCGCTGACTTGTAAAGAAAGGAAAAGTTATGAAGGATATCTTTGGTAAAGATTTACACGATCTGTTGAATAAAAAATTGTTCCTATTTGACATGGATGGTACAATCTATGAAGATTCGCATGTTTATCAAGGAACGCTCGAATTATTAGATTATATTGATACCATGGGTGGTAAATATATGTTTATCACTAATAATTCATCAAGTTCTGTTAAGGACTATATTGGTAAAGTAGAACAACTAGGAATTTCTACTGATGATAGTCATTTTCTAACAGCTTCACAGGCAACGATTCTTTATCTCCAACAAAACTATCCTAATAAAAAAGTGTACGCATTAGGAACACAATCATTTTTAGGAGAATTACAACGTTCAGGAATTACATTAACATCTCATGATCAAGCTGAACTGCTATTAGTTGGATTTGATAAAGAATTGACTTATGAAAAGTGGGCTAATGCTTGCCAACTCCTCTTTACTAAAAAAGTGCCATTTATCGCCACTAATCCAGACTTATCTTGTCCAACATCGTTTGGTTTTATCCCAGATTGTGGTTCTATATGCCAGATTCTAGAAAATATTACAAATCAAAAAGCAACCTATATTGGTAAACCAAAAGATACCATGGTTAAGTTAGCTATCCAAAATAGTGGGTTTACAGCAGAAGATACCTTAGTTATTGGTGATAGATTGTATACAGACATTGCTTGTGGAAACAATGCTGGTGTATCAACCCTATGCGTCTTAACTGGAGAGGCCAATATAGCCTCTATTCAGGAATCTGATATCAAACCAACATATACCCTAACTAGCGTTTTAGAACTGTATAAAACATTAAAAGAAGAGCTTTAGGACGATAATCGTAAGCGCCCAATAAAAAGGGGTTCTTTGTCAACTGTAGTGGGTTGACTTATAATCACATGCGAGAGAGGACTTTGGTCCTCTCTTTCTTGATGTTCAAAGTGATAAGTATTTTTGTTTTGAAGTTGTCGAAATTTCTGAATCCAAAGGCTTGTCGTTTGATGTCTTTAATGAGTTTGTTAGTGGCTTCTAGTCTAGCGTTGGAATAAGGCATTTCTAAAGCATTGGTGATGTAGTCTTTATATCTGATGAAGGTCTGGAAAACCTTCTTAAACGCTGGATTGACATAGTGTTTATGCTCTTGTATGAGTGAGAAAAAGTGGTCACGATTCTTTTCTTGGAAATGAAATAAGAGTAGCTGGTAAAGTTCGTAGTAGTAGCTTAGTTCATCTGAGAATGCCAGTGCATTCTCGATGATTTCTTTAGGAGTTCTAGTTTCCCTGAGCGTTCTAGCGTAAAAACGCTTGTCAGAAAGTTTTTGACTATCCTTATGTAAGATTCTCCAGTGATTCTTCATAATCCGATAGGGCAGCTCATGCTTGTCAACCTGCTTCATGATAGCGATTCTAGTAGCCATCATGGCCCGATTAAGGTGCTGGATAATGTGGAAGCGGTCAAGGACAATCTTGGCATTTGGAAAGAGTTGCTTGATAATTGGGATGTAAGCTCCGGACATATCGCAAGTGACGACTTTGACTGCCTCCCTCGCCTTTCTAGAGTATTGGTAGAAATAGTTTTTGATCGTCGTTTGGCGATTATTTTCCAAGATTGTGATGATTTTTCTAGTCTGATAATCTTGAGCAATGAAGGCGAGTTTCCCTTTGTTTCTTGCGAATTCATCCCAAGATAAGGCTTCTGGTAAGCTGTTATAGTTCTCTTTGAAAGTGAACTGGACTAGTTTTCTTTGCACGGTTGAGATAGAAACATGAACTAAATCAGCGATAGCAGAATTGGTCATACTTTTGGTATGGGACTCGGTAATTTTTTTCCAAATAGGCTCAGAGATTTGATGATTTTTCTTAACCAGTGGGGTTTCAGAGACAGTCACCCGTTTACAAGCTTTGCACTGGAAGCGCCGCTTTTTGAGTAGGAGTACCGTAGGCATAAAGGCAGTGTCTGGGATAGGGATTTTAGAAGGCTTTTGGAAATCATATTTAATCATTGTGCCTTGGCAATGAGGGCACAAGGGAGGCGTATAATCTAGTTTAGCGTAGATTTCACGGTGGCTGCCACCATCAAGAGCCTTTTGAATGGTAATATTATTGTCTTTAATTCCGATGAGTTCTGTGGTATTATTAATCTGTTCTATAAGATACTTTCTAATAATGGTTTGATCGCTTTTCATTATAAGTCTTATGGGACTTTTTTGATACTCAAAAAAGTCCTATAATCTCCAAAGTGGCATTACCCACTACAGAAATTATAGAGCCTTTTTTATGCGATTAAAGTAGACTATTTTAAATTTCAATGTTATAAAGATTTGATTATATATTTTTTAGATATCAATAAGCTGCCCTGGGGCAATCTTTTTATAACGTGATTAGCTAAATAGAATTATTCGAATCGTTTTTCTAGAGGTGTTAGGTATTTTATCAGAATTTTGTCTGATTTGGTTGTACCATACATAGGTAAATTCGTTTAAAACTTGTTTCAATTCCTCGATAGTATCATATCAGTATTGGCTAAATTAATGAATGGTAATACCATTCTATTGTGGTATGTCACTTAGAGTACCTGACGACTCATATTTTGTGAAATGCATAATGATGAAGAAATTCTTTTGAACTGAACATATTTATCTGAACTTTGATTGCTCACAAGGATGTTTTGTAAAGGGGAAATAGCTAAATCAGCCGTAATTTTCTTCACGTTTTTACTTGCAACTACACTACGATTATATAAATCAATGATTGTACAGTTATATTGAATAGTTCTGCTATACATCACATGTAATTAGGTTCAGTTGAGACAAAGATTTACTTGAGGAGTTTTAGAAAAACTCTATGAATGTTACCTTTCTATCGTTCGATTTCCTTATTCGAGAAATACTTACTAAGTTTAGTAATTTATTCATATATTTGTGAACGGTAGTTTTAGAAAGATAGATATCTCGTCTTTCTAGAAAAAACTTTCATGAATCTGTGAGCGATATTTTCATTGTACTCATGATAAATAATTTGAATTGGACGAAGAAGAGTTTGCTCTTATCAATGATAGTCGCTTGTTTCTTTTTTGAAATAATTGTAATGAGCGTTAGAATGAATGTTCATATGTAGAAATAGACATCTCAAGACTTATTTTTCTTTATAATTATCAATAAAATGATATGTCTTTATTCGATTCTCTTTGCAAAGAATGACACAGTTTTTTAAGAAGTCATTTGCTTTTTCTGATTCAGTTTTTTTCTGGTGTCATTTGCGAACTTTTTTCATAAGTTCAAGATTTGATTTTTCCATTTAGGTTTGACTGGTATTCTTTACGATAAGCACGTACCTGATTCGAGATTGAGGCTGAAGATATACCATATTTAGCAGCTAAGCTCTTTAACGTTTAATCAAATATAAAGTTAAACAATCTTTTGATGAACTTCATTTGGATAGTGTTTTGTGACACTTTTCCTATTTTAACTCATTAAGTAATAGTGTTACCAATTTACTACACCAGAACAATCTCATTAATTACTGCTTTTTCTGAAAAAATAGTGTAAAATAGTAGGGAATAATTTAAAAGGTTTGAAAGCCTTTAGATATGATAAAAGGAGTGCTAAAATGATTTTAGTTACAGGTGCCAATGGGCAATTAGGAACAGAGTTACGTTATCTTTTGGATGAACGTGGTGAGGAGTATGTAGCGGTTGACGTTGCAGAAATGGACATCACTAATGCTGAAAAAGTTGATGAAGTATTTGCACAAGTAAAACCAACACTTGTTTACCACTGTGCGGCATACACTGCGGTTGATGCGGCTGAAGATGAAGGTAAAGAACTTGATTATGCGATCAACGTGACAGGTACTGAAATCATAGCTAAAGCTGCAGCAAAATATGGTGCAACTCTTGTTTACATTTCAACTGACTATGTTTTTGATGGTGAAAAACCAGTTGGTCAAGAATGGGAAGTTGATGATACTCCAGATCCTCAAACTGAATACGGTCGTACAAAACGTTTGGGTGAAGAAGCAGTTGAAAAATACGCTAAAAACTTCTACATTATCCGTACTGCTTGGGTATTTGGTAACTACGGTAAAAACTTTGTCTTCACAATGCAAAATCTTGCCAAAACTCATGATACATTGACTGTTGTTAATGATCAACATGGTCGTCCAACATGGACTCGTACATTGGCTGAATTCATGACATACTTGACAGAAAACCAAAAAGAATTTGGTTACTATCACTTGTCAAATGACGCTGATGAAGATACAACTTGGTATGATTTCGCGGTTGAAATCTTGAAAGATACTGATGTTGTGGTTAAACCAGTTGATTCAAGCCAATTCCCAGCAAAAGCAAAACGTCCATTTAACTCAACAATGAGTCTTAAAAAAGCAAAAGCTACTGGTTTTGTCATTCCAACATGGCAAGAAGCTTTGCAAGAATTCTACAAACAAGACGTTAAAAAATGATGATTAATAACGAGGGTGTAAGCCTTCGTTTTTTTACGCGTAAAAGCAGTAATAATTTTAGTACAACAAAAAAATGGTAGAACAGAGCCATAAAAAATAGATGGTATAATGATGGTTGCTATTATTGAAAGGAATCGAGATTTTAAGTTTTTGACTAATAAGGAATTGTTAGAGCAGGCAAAGATTAATTCGAAAAAACAGGGAACTACTTTGTCGAAGGCACTTGATTTATTTGTTAAGCAAGAGGCTATTACCGGAAAAATTAACCTGATGAGTGAAGAAGAGCTTGAAAAAGAAAGATTGTTTAGACAACTTCAGACAGAGGTAAATGAAAGTATAGCAGAATATAAAACTGGAAAATATTATACTGAGGAAGATTTAAATGAACGATACGGTTTATGAGATTGTTTTCCAAAGTAATATGATTACAAAACTAGATGAAATATATGACTATATAGCTAGAATGCTTTCTGCTCCGATTACTGTAAAGAAAAAAATTAAAGAAATTCGAGATAATATATCTATATTGAAAATGTTTCCTGAAGCTGGTTTTGATGCAGATGAGAAATTTGGAAAGGTAATAGATTCCAATAACAAAAGGAGGGGAATCACTTTAAAAAGAGATTATATTGTTTTATATTTTATTGATGATAATCAAAGACGTGTAGCTGTTACAAATTTATTTTCAATAAAAAGCGATTATGTGAAACTTTTTAAGTAGATTAAGAAAAGAAACCTCCTTTTAATTTTTGGTACTTCAGGAGGAGGTCTTTGTTATATTTTTCAAAGGTTAACTATTCGTGATTTAGGATTGTTGCGCCTTCAAAATCATCCATCATATGTAAGTTACTTTTTTCCTTGAAAGGGTTAGATAGTTCAGTTGTTAACAATTTAGAATTGTTTTGCTCTTATTAAGCTTTATTGGTTTTACTGTAAAGGCCATTAAAAAAACTACCTTCTCATTAGGTATAGAGTATGGGAAGAATCTTTTCCTGTCAAGTAATATATCGTTCGGTTTTTCTTTTTATTTTCAGGCTTCTTATCTTTTTTCATTGTCCTTTTACCTATTATGTGATATATTAGTAGTAACGTACTGTAATAGAAATGTAATATAAGTTATAAGGTGAGTGTGGTGGTAGCGATGAAAGATACAAATTCAAATGGGCATCGTTTATTAATTCAAAAATTACTTGTCAGCATTCATTACCTAACACTTTTCAGAGATGAAATTGTTTTGGTTGAGAAGACCCCATCTTTATTGGGGGCTTCTTTTTCGCCAAATATCGTGCAATCAGAGTTAGGTGAAATTTTGTCAGCAGTAGATGCGCTTTCTAAGCAAAAAAAGTTGATTAAGTCAACTTTCTGGTATGATGAAGCGTCATTCAGATTGATGAATCACTCTTTGGATATTGTCGGTACTTGGATTCGTGGGATTGATAACGTCTTGGAAATTTGTGAGTCTAAGTCTGTTTTCCATGCGATTTTGGGTGATAATCGTCAACGCGTTTTTGGTGTTTTGATTGATGTCTTTACCTCTCTTCGTGTAACAAATTTATCGATCAAAGAAGAATCTGAATACCCTCTTTTGGTTGATCCGCTACAAGTTGTGGAATACAAGAAAAGAGAAGTCAAAAAAGCAGAGCTAATGGCTAAGATTGATGCCTTGACGCCAAGAAAATCTGAAGAAGTTTATGATGACAGTAAAGACGAAAAAGTTGAGTCTATCCCAGAATTAGTAGAAAAAGAATTAGCTAAAGAAAAAGCAGCTAAGTCCGAAAAAGTTCTTGGACCAGATGAATTAAAAGAAGTTGTTAAAGGAAATGACGAAGTAGCCGACAACAAAGAAGACGCTGAGGAAGTCCTTGAACCTGTCGTTGCTGACGAAGCAGAAACTGTTGAAACTACTGATGCTGAAGAAGATGCTCCTCAAACTGAAGTAAGCCCAGAAGAAGTAAGTGAATCACTTGATGAAGAACCAGCTGTTGAGGTAGAGGTGGACACTTCTGACGAGGAGAATGAAGAGCAAGTTCAAGAAGAAACTAGTCAATCTTTTGAAGAAGATGTTGAACAAGAAGCTATAGAAGAATCTGAGCTTGAGGAAGTTTCTGATGAAAATGAAGAAATTGAAGAGACTGCAGAACTAGAAGTTGAAGACGACCTTGTCGAGGCAGAAGAGCCTGAGACAGTTGAGTTGGAAGAACCAGCTGATGAAGTTGCCACGAGCGATGAAAAGCAAGTTAGCGATAACGAAGTGGTTGAGGAAGTATTTCTTGACGAAGAATCTGAAGAGCAAGAATCAAAAGAGTCTGATTTTCCAGTAATCAGTCGTGATGAGGCTGTTAAGCAGTTCCGTCACTTCCTTTTCGACCATAAAGGCTTGGTATGTGTCTTGGATGCTGGAGATGATTTGAAGCGCGAGATTAACTTCTACAATGCGTTTGATCGTTTTTATGGTGCAGTAGATAATATCTCAGATTGCTTGGTTATCCTTGAAAATGTTTTAGATGAATTACGTCGCCGCAAGAAAGAAGTCTTTGATGAAGAAGGTAATTTGATTAGCGAACCGACTGAACCAATTAATCTATTGATTTATGGTCAAAATATCTTACTAAAAGATAGTCGCTTTGAAACCTTGATGTCAGAAATCGCCCCATTTACTGGATACTCTGATTTACAAATCTATTCTTATGCAGCATATCTAGATTAAAAAAACAGTCCAGTGGACTGTTTTTTCATGAGCCTGAAAACAGAAAGGCGAATAAGTCCAGTGGACAGGTTTTTCACGAACTTGGAATTAAGAAAAATTGGCTTACTTAAGGGACTAAATCAGATTTTCTTTTTTGAAATAGAACCATTTTCGGTATAATGTTAGGGTCGCGACAATCTTTAACCAAGTTACGAACTTAGTTTGGAGGTAAGCGTTGTGAATGTTATCTTCGAACTTGTTTTGATACCTTTTGTAGTTGGCGTTGCTGCAGAAGTAGTTGCTGAGTGGTTGATTCAGTACATTCAAAACAAACGCGACAACCATTAACCTGAGTTTTCTCTGAAAACAAAAAAAGACAGTAGTTGTAGCTACTGTCTTTTTTGCGTTGTGCTAAGTTTATCTTCGAACTTTAGCGTTGACCATATTATAACATGTCATAAGGAAGGATGTCACAGAATAGTGTGTTTAGCATGTTTCTAAGCTACTTTAAACTCCTCTTGTCATGGTTTGATTTAATTATCTGCGGACAAGAGAAGTATCAGAAACTTACAAAAATAATTGACAAGCAAATGAAAACGCGTTATAATAGTGAAAATTTGAAAACCTTTAATTAAGTCCAGAGAGACTTTCAAGGTTACTGTAAAAAGAGTGTTATCTCTGATAAAGGGTATGAGTGTACTTTGGTGTGCTCTGCTTATTTTGCTGTAACCTTGCCTTCTGGCGAGGTTTTTTGTGTGAAAGGAACACTATGAATTCAAGTTGTAAAGACAAAACTTCTGTGTTAAAAGAAGATTTGCTGATTGTTAGTCAACGTGAGATTGCCCCACGCATTTTTGAGATGAAGCTTTCTGGTGAGATGGTCTTGGACATGGCACCTGGTCAATTTTTGCACTTGCGTGTGCCGGACCCTAGCAAACTTTTACGACGTCCGATTTCGATTTGTCAGATTGATAAGGTCAATAAAGTGGCAACAATTGTTTACCGAGTAGAACGTGCTGGGACGACTATTTTATCTCAGCTAAAAGCTGGTGATCGCGTTGATACCATGGGACCTCAGGGTAATAGCTTTGATTTGTCAGTCATCTCAGCTGGTCAAACAGCTCTTCTCATTGGTGGGGGTATTGGTGTTCCACCTTTGGTTGAAACAGCTAAGCAGCTTGCTGCTAAAGGTGTTAAAGTCGTTTCTGTGCTTGGATTTGCGACTAAAGATGCTGTGATTCTAGAAGAGGAATTATCAGCTTACGCTAAGGTTTATGTGACAACAGATGATGGCTCATATGGTATTAAGGGTTATGTGTCAACGGTTGTCGATGATTTGGTTGAAAAGCAGTCATTTGATGCCATTTATTCATGTGGTGCGCCTGGCATGCTGAAATATGTGGACAAGAAATTTGAAAATCACCCACATGCTTATCTGTCAATGGAATCACGTATGGCTTGTGGCATGGGTGCTTGCTACGCTTGCGTGGTGCATTTGCGAAATGCCAAAGAAGCAGCCAACAAGCGTGTATGTGAAGATGGTCCAGTCTTTGAAACTGGTCAAATCATTTTGTAAGGAGGCAAAATCATGTCAGAAAATCGTTTAGCGGTCAAACTTCCAGGACTTGATTTAAAAAATCCGATTATTCCAGCGTCAGGTTGCTTTGGTTTTGGACAAGAATACGCCAAATACTATGATTTGGATAAACTTGGCTCAATCATGATTAAGGCAACGACTAAGGATGCGCGTTTTGGAAATCCGACACCTCGTGTGGCAGAAACACCATCAGGCATGTTAAACGCTATTGGCTTGCAAAACCCTGGTGTCGACGTGGTCTTGTCAGAAAAACTTCCTTGGTTAGCTGAGCATTTCCCAGAATTGCCAATCATTGCTAATGTTGCAGGATTCTCAAATGACGAATACGCTTATGTGTCAAAAAAGATTTCAAAAGCTCCAAACGTCAAAGCAATTGAGCTTAACATCTCATGTCCGAATGTTGACCACGGCAATCACGGTCTTTTGATTGGTCAGGTGCCTGAGTTGGCTTACGCTGCCGTTAAAGCGAGTGTTGAGAATTCAGATGTGCCAGTTTACGTCAAACTAACACCAAGTGTTGCTGATATTACGACAGTTGCTAAGGCTGTTGAAGAAGCCGGTGCGACAGGATTTACCATGATTAATACTTTGGTTGGTATGCGATTTGATTTGAAAACACGTAAACCAATCATTGCCAATGGTACAGGAGGTATGAGCGGTCCAGCGGTCTTTCCAGTAGCTCTTAAGCTTATTCGTCAAGTAGCGCAAAGTTCTGATTTGCCAATTATTGGTATGGGTGGTGTTGATTCGGCAGAAGCGGCTATTGAGATGATGATTGCTGGTGCATCAGCTATTGGTGTTGGAACAGCAAACTTTACAGATCCTTACGCGTGTCCAAATATCATCGAGCGTTTGCCAGAAGTCATGGACCAGTATGGCATCACAGATCTTGAAACTTTACGTCGCGAAGCTCGCCAAGAATTATGTGGCAAATAAGCTCTGCTATTTGATTAAAAAGTCAGTAAATTTTTGACTTTGATTGTAAAAAAAGATATAATATTAACAACTGAATAACCTTTAATTGAGTCCAGAGAGGCGAGAAAGGTTCGTGAAAAAAAGAAGATATAATCTTTGATAATGGGGTGTTTGCTACCCTGCTTTTCGTGTAACCTCGCCCTCGGGCGGGGTTTTCTTTATAGAAAAAGGAGAAAAAATGCACGAAAGTCGTCCGATTATTGCTCTTGATTTTCCATCATTTGATGATGTGAAGTCATTTCTTGCTTTGTTCCCTGCAGATGAGAAGCTCTATGTCAAGATTGGTATGGAACTTTATTATGCTGAAGGACCAGAGATTGTTCGTTATGTGAAATCTCTTGGACACTCAGTTTTCCTAGATTTGAAATTGCATGACATTCCGAATACGGTTAAATCAGCAATGCATGTGCTTTCAAATCTAGGTGTGGACATGACCAATGTTCACGCAGCTGGTGGTGTTGAGATGATGAAAGCGGCGCGTGAAGGGCTTGGACAAGGTCCAAAACTGATCGCAGTAACTCAATTAACCTCAACATCAGATGAACAGATGAAAGCAGACCAAAACATTCAAACAAGCTTGGTTGATTCTGTGCTTCATTATGCGAAAAAAGCAGAAGAAGCTGGTCTTGATGGCGTTGTCTGCTCAGCTTGTGAAGTTGCTGTTATCAAAGAGGAAACGTCAGATGATTTTGTCTGCTTGACGCCAGGTATTCGCCCAGCAGGAGCTGTGGTTGGTGACCAAAAACGCGTCATGACGCCAAGTCAAGCATCAGCTATCGGATCAAGTTATATCGTTGTTGGACGACCAATTACTAAAGCTGAGGATCCAGTGACAGCTTACAAAGCCATTTACAACGAATGGAACGCTTAGTATTTTAATACTAAGACGACAATTGATTTTTGAGTTTAGAAAAGAGGAATAAAATGACTTTAGCATCACAAATTGCATCAGATTTGCTTGATATTCAAGCAGTTTACTTGAAACCAAATGATCCATTTACTTGGGCATCTGGGATTAAATCACCAATCTACACAGATAATCGTGTAACTTTGTCTTACCCAGAAACACGTACCTTGATTGAAAATGGGTTTGTTGACAAAATCAAAGAAGAATTCCCAGAAGTTGAAGTAATTGCCGGAACTGCAACAGCTGGTATCCCACATGGTGCCATTATCGCTGATAAAATGAATCTTCCATTTGCTTACATTCGTAGTAAACCAAAAGATCACGGTGCTGGAAATCAAATCGAAGGTCGTGTAACAAAAGGACAAAAAATGGTTGTCGTTGAAGACCTTATCTCAACTGGTGGTTCAGTTCTTGAAGCTGTAGCAGCTGCCGAACGTGAAGGAGCTGATGTTATCGGTGTGGTAGCCATCTTCACTTATGAATTGCCAAAAGCAACTGAAAACTTTGAAAAAGCAGGTGTAAAACTTGTAACACTTTCTAACTACACAGAGCTTATCAAAGTGGCTAAAGTACAAGGTTACATCACTGCTGATGATTTGACATTGTTACGCAAGTTTAAAGAAAATCAAGAAACTTGGCGTGACTAAATGAGTTAGTATTTGGCTACTAAGGTGAAAAACTTTGGTGGCCTTCTTGGTTTAAACATGGAAAGGGGTTATAATGAAACTATCATCACCATTTAAAGATAATGTTTTACCAGATACCTATGCTAAAGGGGCTAGTGTTCAAGTGAGAGGAAACGCTGTGATTTCTTTTCCTTTTATGATTGAGGATGTTCCCAAAGGAACAAAGACATTTGCTTGGACCTTTGTCGACTATGATTCTATTCCAGTTTGTGGCTTTGCTTACATTCACTGGGTAGTGGCTAATGTTCCTAATGATATGACAGCTATCTCAGAGGATTTTTCTCGTCTAGATGCTAAGCACACTCATGGTAAAAATAGCTTGGTTAGCAAGTTTTTAAATGAGGATAACTCAGATATTTATGATGGTTATATGGGACCATATCCACCGGATAAAGACCATGTTTATACCCTTACGGTCTATGCTTTGGATTGTGAATTGCCACTTGAAAATGGTTTTTACATGAATGATTTGCGACATGCGATAAAAGGACATGTCTTGGCAAAAGAGGAGCTAGATTTAGTAGGGAAATACTAAAACTAACGAGGAGTGAACATGCAGCATTCAACTTGGCATGAATTAATTAAAAAGGAATTACCAGAGCATTATTTTGGGCAAATCAATCAGTTTATGGACTTGGTCTATCAACAAGAATTGGTTTACCCACCACGTGAAAAAGTCTTTAACGCGATTCAGACAACAGCACTAGAAAATGTAAAAGTTGTCATCATTGGTCAGGATCCTTACCATGGTCCGAATCAAGCACAAGGTTTATCATTTTCAGTACCAGAAGATATCCCAGCTCCGCCATCTCTTCAAAATATTTTGAAAGAATTGGCAGATGATTTGGGGCAACGTGATCACCACGATTTAACACCATGGGCACAGCAAGGAGTGCTTCTTTTAAATGCTTGCTTGACAGTTCCAGCTGGTCGTGCGAATGGTCATGCGGGGCAAATCTGGGAACCTTTCACAGATGCGATTATCAAGGTGGTTAATCAAAAAGAAACACCTGTTGTCTTTATCCTGTGGGGTGGTTTTGCACGTAAGAAAAAAGCTCTCATTACCAATCCTATCCATCATGTCATTGAAAGTGCGCATCCAAGTCCACTCTCGGCTTATCGAGGATTTTTTGGCAGCCACCCTTTCTCAAAAGCTAACGCATATTTGACAGAGGATGGCCTTGAACCAATTGATTGGTTGAAATAATAGGAGTTTAACATGTTACTTATTAAAAATGGTCGTGTTGTTGATCCGAAATCTGGTTTTGATCAGGTAGCGGATGTACTTGTTGATGGTAAAAAAGTTGTTAAAATTGCGGATGCAATTGAAGAAGCTGGTGCTGAAGTGATTGACGCTACTGGTCTTGTTGTGGCACCAGGTTTGGTGGATATTCATGTACACTTCCGTGAACCAGGTCAAACGCATAAAGAAGACATTCACACAGGTGCATTAGCAGCGGCAGCTGGTGGCTTCACATCAGTTGTGATGATGGCAAATACCAACCCTACCATTTCTGACGTTGAGACTTTGAAAGAAGTTTTAGTAAGTGCAGCTAAGGAGAACGTTCACGTTTACACTAATGCAACCGTAACGAAAAACTTTGACGGCAAGACTTTGACTGATTTTAAGGCTTTGCTTGAAAATGGTGCTCTTAGCTTTTCTGATGATGGTATTCCGCTTCAAAGCACAAAAGTGTTAAAAGAAGCCTTGGATTTGGCTAAAGCAAACAACACATTTGTGGCTGTGCACGAAGAAGACCCAGAATTAAACGGCATCCTTGGATTTAACGAAGGTATCGCACGTGATAAATTCCATTTCTGCGGAGCAACAGGTGTGGCAGAATACAGCATGATTGCGCGTGATGTTATGATTGCCTATGACCGCGGAGCTCATTTGCATATCCAACACTTGTCAAAAGCTGAATCAGTGAAAGTGGTTGAATTTGCTCAACAATTGGGGGCAAACGTCACTGCAGAAGCAGCACCGCAACATTTCTCAAAAACAGAGGATTTACTTTTGATCAAAGGTTCTGCAGCTAAGATGAACCCACCACTTCGTACAGAAAAGGATCGCTTAGCGGTTATTGAAGGCTTGAAATCTGGTGTCATTTCTGTGATTGCGACTGACCACGCGCCACACCACGCCGATGAAAAGAATGTTGAAGACATCACAAAAGCCCCATCAGGCATGACAGGGCTTGAAACGTCGTTATCACTTGGTTTGACAAACTTGGTAGCGACAGGCGACTTGACGCTTTCAGAATTGCTTGCTAAGATGACCATCAATCCGTCATCTATGTATGATTTCGATGCAGGTTATTTGGCTGAAAATGGCCCAGCTGACATCGTGATTTTCGCTGACAAAGAAGAACGTGTTGTCTCTGACCATTTTGCTTCTAAAGCTTCAAATTCACCATTTATCGGTGAAAAACTCCAAGGTGTTGTCAAATACACTATCTGCGATGGTAACATTGTTTATAAAGCATAAAAAAAGAATTAGCATTTTGCTAATTTCTTTTTTGTTCTTGATGACTTAAATTCATTCCCCAAGGAACGAGGTTTTCTTCATGATTTTTAATACGAGTAATATTGTCTTTGTGTCGTACAATGATGATGCCTGCAATAATGATAATCAATAATGTAAAGAGCAAATCATAGTGATTAAGCAAGAAACCAAATGCTGGAAAGACAAGCACACTAACCACAGCAGCGCTTGCAGCAACAACACTAGACAATGAAATCATGCTATAGAGGTAAAGGGTGATGACAAAGATAACGGCAAGGAAAAGAAGAAATAGCGGTGCATATCCAAGAAGAACACCAGCACTTGTCGCAACTGCCTTACCACCTTTAAACTGTGCAAATAGCGGGAAGGTATGACCAATAATGGCAAATAAACCAATAAGAACAGGTGACACACCATTAACGCTAAAGATAAGAGGAAGGAGTGCTGCCAGAGTTCCTTTTAGCATGTCAATCACAAATGTGACAATTCCTGCTTTGACACCTAAAACTCGAAAAGTATTGGTTGTCCCAGTATTACCGCTACCATGTTCTCTGAGGTTAACATGATAGAAGAATTTTCCAATCCATAGACCAGTTGGGATTGACCCCAACAAGTATGCAATCACAATCATAACTAAAATTTTCATGTTCTCATTATAACATAATCAGTTCTTATGAAAAGGTAAAATTTGAAAAATAAATAACTTGAAGAATCAAGTTAAATTTGTGATAACGCTTTAAATTTGTTATACTATTTCATGAAAAAATTAGTGATTTTCCTTGTAAAATCCTTATTCGATTTGATTTTTTTTGCAAAAATTTGAAAAAACTTGTAAGATAAAAAAGATGAATTATTTGGAGGTCGCTTTTGGCTAAAAAAGAAATTAATGTAAATAATTATAATGACGATGCCATTCAAGTGTTAGAGGGGCTAGATGCCGTACGTAAACGCCCCGGAATGTACATCGGTTCAACAGATGCGACAGGACTACATCATTTAGTTTGGGAGATTGTTGACAATGCCGTCGATGAAGCTCTTTCTGGCTTTGGTACTCAGATTGATGTTATTCTTAATCAAGATGGTAGTGTGACCGTAAAAGACCAAGGACGTGGGATGCCAACTGGTAAGCACGCTATGGGGATTCCAACTGTAGAAGTTATCTTCACTGTGCTTCACGCAGGTGGTAAATTCGGTCAAGGTGGTTATAAAACATCTGGTGGGCTTCACGGTGTGGGGTCTTCAGTTGTTAATGCCCTCTCAAGATGGCTTGAAGTCGAAATTACTCGTGACGGTGCGGTTTACAAACAACGTTTTGAAAATGGTGGTAAACCCGTGACAACCCTTAAAAAGATTGGAACAGCACCAAAATCTAAGTCAGGTACTATGGTAACATTCATGCCTGATGATACGATTTTCTCAACGACTGACTTTAAATTTAACACCATTGCTGAGCGCTTAAAAGAATCTGCCTTTTTGCTTAAGAATGTTACATTGACGTTGACGGATAATCGTCCAGAAGAAGCAGAACATCTGGAATTCCATTATGAAAATGGAGTGCAGGACTTTGTTGAATACCTTAACGAAGACAAAGAAACATTAACACCTGTGATTTGGGTGACTGGTGAAGACCAAGGTTTCCAAGTCGAAGTTGCACTTCAATACAATGACGGATTCTCAGATAATATCCTTTCTTTTGTTAACAATGTTCGTACTAAAGATGGTGGAACACACGAGACAGGATTGAAATCTGCCATTACTAAGGCGATGAATGACTACGCTCGTAAGTCAGGCCTGTTGAAAGAAAAAGATAAGAACCTTGAAGGGTCAGATTACCGTGAAGGGCTATCTGCAGTGCTTTCAATCTTGGTTCCAGAAGAACACTTGCAATTCGAAGGACAAACTAAAGATAAACTCGGTAGTCCTCTAGCACGTCCGATTGTAGACAGTATCGTCTCTGAAAAACTCACTTTCTTCCTTTTGGAAAATGGTGAAGTGGCGTCTAACCTTGTTCGTAAGGCGATTAAAGCGCGTGATGCCAGAGAAGCAGCTCGTAAAGCGCGTGACGAATCTCGTAATGGTAAGAAGAACAAGAGAGACAAAGGACTCCTTTCTGGTAAATTGACACCAGCACAGTCTAAGAATCCTAAGAAAAATGAGCTTTATCTGGTCGAAGGGGATTCTGCCGGCGGTTCAGCTAAACAAGGACGTGACCGTAAATTCCAAGCTATTTTGCCATTGCGTGGTAAAGTCTTAAATACAGCAAAAGCTAAGATGTCTGACATTGTGAAAAACGAAGAAATCAATACCATGATTTACACAATTGGTGCAGGCGTCGGTGCAGATTTTAAAGTTGAAAATTCAAACTACGATAAGATTATTATCATGACCGATGCGGATACCGATGGTGCTCACATTCAGACATTGTTACTAACTTTCTTTTACCGTTACATGCGTCCGCTTGTGGAAACAGGTCATGTCTATATCGCTTTGCCACCTTTGTACAAAATGTCTAAAGGTAAAGGCAAGAAAGAGCAAGTTGAGTATGCTTGGACAGATGGTGAGTTAGAAGAACTACGTCAAAAATTTGGTAAAGGAGCTCAACTCCAACGTTACAAAGGTCTTGGTGAAATGAACGCTGACCAATTGTGGGAAACAACCATGAACCCTGAAACACGTACGCTTATTCGTGTGACTATTGATGATTTGGCGCGTGCCGAACGCCGTGTCAATGTCCTTATGGGTGACAAAGTTGAACCACGCCGCAAATGGATTGAAGACAATGTTAAATTCACCTTGGAAGAAAATACAGTGTTTTAAGATATTTTTACTTTTAATGGCCAATATAATTAGTTAGCCATATATTTTTAGAAAGTTAGAAAATGGATAATAATTTGACAAGTGAGCTAGTAAGCGGTTTGATTGGTGCTTTTGCTGGTGCAACCGTGTCGGCAGTTGGCTTATATGCTAACTATAGAAGTTCTTTAGATAGTATTTCAGGTTGGCGCTCTAAGCTCTTTGATGCGGCTTCTGCTGATGAAATTACACTTAAAGAGGTTCAGGTAATGAGAACGGCTTTACGATATGCACCAGCTAAAGAAGTTAAAGAAAATACTTTTGCTTGGATTTCTAATATCATGATAGACTATTCTAAATCTATCACGTCGAAGTACTCGGAACCTCATGAATCTAAAAGACTTTTATATCAAGAACAAGAAATTATTAGGGTGTTTATCAGGTGCTTATTGAAGAATCATTGGGAGTACAATGTTTCAATGGTGGCTCCACTGAAATTTTTAAAAGATAGTTATTCAAAACCGAGAGACTTTATTCGTGAGACATTTGAGAATGCAAACAATATATGCAAAGATTTAGGAAGTGATCATGAAGAATATGATTTGCTTGAAAGGATAAATAAAAAGATGGTAGAAAAGTCTGAAGAACAAGGTGATAAGAACCAGAGCAGGTTTGCTGATATTCTTTCGGGAGTATACGAAAAAGCTATTAAAGCTAATGGATGCTTATGGACGTTTATATCATTAGAGTTTCAGGGAATACTTATTTTGTTAGGGGTGGTTTTAATACTTAATTTGTGGGGAGCCTTAAAATAACTGTTAGACAAATTGATTAAAAAAGGATAATAATTATGTCAAATGTACAAAATATGTCTCTTGAAGACATTATGGGGGATCGTTTTGGACGATACTCCAAATATATTATTCAAGAGCGGGCTTTGCCAGATATTCGTGATGGTTTGAAGCCTGTTCAACGTCGTATCCTTTATTCAATGAATAAGGACGGCAATACTTTTGATAAAGGTTTCCGTAAATCGGCTAAATCAGTCGGTAACGTCATGGGTAATTTTCACCCACACGGTGACGCATCAATTTATGACGCCATGGTGCGCATGAGTCAGGATTGGAAAAATCGTGAAACCTTGATTGAAATGCATGGTAACAATGGTTCTATGGACGGTGATCCACCGGCAGCCATGCGTTACACTGAAGCACGTTTGTCAGAGATTGCTGGGTATTTGCTTCACGATATTGAAAAAAATACTATTCCGTTTGCTTGGAACTTTGATGATACCGAAAAAGAACCAACGGTTTTGCCAGCTGCTTTTCCTAACCTTTTGGTGAATGGTGCAACAGGTATTTCAGCTGGATATGCAACTGATATTCCGCCACACAACTTGGCTGAAGTCATTGATGCAGTTGTTTACCTTATCGACCATCCAAATGCAAAATTAGATAAATTGATGGAATTCTTGCCGGGACCTGATTTCCCTACTGGGGCGATTATCCAAGGTAAGGATGGTATTCGTAAGGCTTACGAAACTGGTAAAGGACGTGTTGTTGTTCGTTCACGAACGGACATTGAAAGTCTTCGTGGCGGTAAAAAACAAATCGTCGTCACTGAAATTCCTTATGAAGTCAATAAAGCCGTACTCGTTAAGAAAATTGACGATGTTCGTGTCAACAATAAAGTCCCTGGCATTGCAGAAGTTCGTGATGAGTCAGACCGTGATGGACTTCGTATTGCTATCGAACTTAAAAAAGATGCAGACGAGCAAACGATTCTCAACTATTTGTTGAAATACACTGACTTGCAAGTCAACTATAACTTCAACATGGTTGCTATTGACAACTATACACCATGCCAAGTGGGTATCATTCCGATGTTGACAAGTTACATTGCTCACCGTAAGGAAATCATCGTTGCCCGTTCAAAATTTGACAAGGAAAAAGCTGAAAAACGTCTTCACATCGTGGAAGGCTTGATTCGTGTTATTTCAATTCTGGATGAGGTTATTGCGCTTATTCGTGCGTCTGAAAATAAAGCTGACGCTAAAGAAAACCTCAAAGTCAGCTATGAATTTTCAGAAGAACAAGCTGAAGCTATTGTGACTTTGCAATTGTACCGTTTGACAAATACTGATATTGTGACGCTTGAAAATGAAGAAGCAGAGCTTCGTGAACGCATCACTATGCTTAAAGCAATTATCGGTGACGAACGTACTATGTACAATGTCATGAAACGTGAACTACGTGAAGTTAAGAAGAAATTCGCTAACCCACGTTTGACAGAATTGCAAGCCGAAGCACAAACGATTGAAATCGATGTGGCAAGCTTGATTGTCGAAGAAGATACTTATATCAGTGTGACAAAAGGTGGTTACATCAAACGTACAAGTCCGCGTTCTTACAATGCTTCTACGGTTGAAGAAATTGGTAAACGTGATGATGATGAACTGGTCTTCGTCTCACAAGCTAAGACAACTCAACATTTGTTGATTTTTACAAATCTTGGCAATGTCATCTATCGTCCAGTCCATGAATTGACAGATATTCGCTGGAAAGATATTGGGGAACATTTATCACAAACCATCACTGATTTTGCGACAGACGAGTATGTCTTGTATGCTGAAATTGTCGATGACTTTGGACCGCAAACTTATTTTGCAGCCACAAAATATGGTCAAATCAAACGCTTTGAACGCAAAGAATTCACGCCATGGCGCACCTACAAATCAAAAGCTGTTAAGTATGCTAAGTTGAAAAAAGACGATGATATGGTCGTGACTATTGCGCCAATTGCACTTGATGATGTCATGATCATTACGCATAATGGCTATGCCTTGCATTTCAATATTGACGAAGTGCCAGTAGTTGGTGCCAAAGCGGCAGGGGTTAAATCAATTAACCTTAAGGATGAGGATTTTGTCGTGTCAGCCTTTATCGCCAATACAGAAAGCTTCTTTATCTTGACACAACGTGGTAGCCTTAAACGTATGACAACTGAGCTAATTCCAGCAACAAGTCGTGCTAATCGAGGCTTGCAAGTCCTTCGTGAACTCAAATCAAAACCACATCGCGTCTTTATGGCAGGACCAGTCCATGCCTCAAATGACGTGCAAAATATTGATTTATTCACTATTGAGACGTTAGATTCAGATAAAATCGAAACCTTAGAAGTTTATTCAAATAAAGGCAATCATTATCAAGCCATTCTTGAAGATTTGACCTTGTCAGAACGCACAAGTAATGGTTCCTTTATCTCAGATAAAATTTCAGATGAAGGTGTCTTTAGCGCAAGAATTAAATAGCGATAATAAATCGGAGATTTTCTCCGATTTATTTTTTGAACAAATTTTCAGAATTTTATGAAAAAGCACTTGAAAAAAGATTTAAAAAGCGTACAATAGGATAAAAACAAAGAAAGAGGAATAGTTATGACAGTAGATTTAGACTGGGATAATCTAGGCTTTGCCTATCGTAAATTACCATTTCGTTACATCTCTTACTACAAAGATGGTAAATGGGATGAAGGAAAATTAACAGAAGATTCAATGCTCCACATTTCTGAAGCATCACCAGCTTTGCACTATGGTCAACAAGCCTTTGAAGGGTTGAAAGCCTATCGTACAAAAGATGGTTCAGTACAATTGTTCCGCCCAAATATGAACGCTGAACGTTTGCAACGCACTGCAGATCGTCTTCTTATGCCACAAGTGCCTACAGAAAAATTTATTGATGCTGCAAAACAAGTCGTTCGTGCTAATGAAGAATTTGTACCACCATACGGCACTGGTGCAACACTTTATCTACGTCCTCTTTTGATTGGTGTTGGTGACATTATTGGTGTTCACCCTGCAGATGAATACATTTTCACTATTTTCGCAATGCCTGTTGGTAACTACTTCAAAGGTGGTTTGGTACCAACTAATTTCTTGATTCAAGACGAATATGACCGTGCTGCTCCACATGGTACAGGTGCTGCAAAAGTAGGTGGTAACTATGCCTCAAGTCTTCTTCCAGGTAAAATGGCTCACGACCGTAAGTTCTCTGATGTTATTTACCTAGATCCTGCGACACACACTAAGATTGAAGAAGTCGGCTCTGCAAACTTCTTTGGTATTACAGCTGATAATGAGTTTATCACACCACTTAGTCCATCAATCTTGCCATCTATCACAAAATACTCACTTCTTTATTTGGCAGAACACCGTTTTGGCATGAAAGCTATCCAAGGTGATGTTAGACTTGATGAATTGGATAAATTCGTTGAAGCAGGTGCCTGTGGTACAGCAGCTGTTATTTCACCAATCGGTGGTGTTCAACACGGTGATGACTTCCATATCTTCTACAGTGAAACAGAAGTAGGACCTGTTACTCGTAAATTGTACGACGAGCTTGTCGGTATCCAATTCGGTGACATTGAAGCTCCAGAAGGCTGGATTTACAAAGTTGACTAATAAATTAAAGCTTGCTCTTGCAAGCTTTTTTGTTTTTCGGTAAAATGAATAGCGTGAGGTGGAAAAATGAGCAAAAAAGATAAAAAAATCGAAATTCAACTTGCTGACGCCAAAGTTGCCATCAATAATGCTAATGTCGATGGTTATAATTTGACTGCTGGAAAAAAAGTTATCGGTGAAATTGCTGAGCTTGATAACAAATTTGCCGTTGTCAAAAATGGAGAAGTGGAAGCACTTTTCAAAACTTTAGAGCAAGCAATTGAAAGTATTATTGAAAATTACAACTTAAATCGCTAAAAAATAGCGAAAAGTACTTGTCAGAGAACAAAAACTATGCTAGAATAGTTTTTGTCGTAACGGAAGGGTAGCGAAGAGGCTAAACGCGGCGGACTGTAAATCCGCTCCTTCGGGTTCGGGGGTTCGAATCCCTCCCCTTCCATTCCTAAGATCTTATCTTAGAATTAATTGAACCTTGTTTTTGGGGTATAGCCAAGCGGTAAGGCAAGGGACTTTGACTCCCTCATGCGTTGGTTCGAATCCAGCTACCCCAGTCAAAGGTATCGAGTTTCGGCTTGACACCGTCAAAGATAAAAGTTGTTGTCGTTGCGGGTTACCTTGAGAAATATTATTGTTGTCAAAAGCTAGCTTAAGCTAGCTTTTGTTGGAGGATTTTTTAGAATGAATGAATTTGAAGATTTGCTAAACAGTGTTAGCGAAGTAAACCCTGGTGATGTTGTCACTGCGGAAGTTTTAACTGTTGATAATGATCAAGCAAACGTTGTTATCGAAGGAACAGGTGTTGAAGGTGTTCTTACACTTCGTGAATTAACTAACGATCGCGATGCTGATATTAACGATTTTGTTAAAACTGGCGACACAGTTGAAGTACTTGTTCTTCGTCAAGTAGTAGGTAAAGATACTGATACAGTTACTTTCCTTGTCTCTAAAAAACGCTTGGAAGCTCGCAAAGCTTGGGATAAACTTGTTGGTCGCGAAGGCGAAGTTGTTACTGTTAAAGGTACACGCGCTGTTAAAGGTGGTCTTTCAGTTGAATTTGAAGGACTTCGCGGATTCATCCCTGCTTCAATGATTGATACACGTTTCGTACGTAACACTGAAAAATTCGTTGGTCAAGAATTCGAAGCTAAAATCAAAGAAGTTGTTCCAGCTGAAAACCGCTTCATCCTTTCACGTCGTGAAGTTGTTGAAGAAAAAGCTGCTGCAGCTCGTAAAGAAGTCTTCTCTAAACTTGAAGAAGGCGCAATCGTTAAAGGTAAAGTTGCTCGCTTGACAAGCTTCGGTGCTTTCATCGATCTTGGTGGTGTTGACGGACTTGTTCACGTAACTGAATTGTCACACGAACGCAACGTTTCACCTAAATCAGTTGTTTCTGTTGGTGAAGAAGTTGAAGTTAAAGTTCTTTCAATCGACGAAGAAGCAGGTCGTGTATCACTTTCACTTAAAGCTACAACACCTGGACCATGGGATGGTGTAGAACAAAAACTTGCTGCTGGTGATGTTGTTGAAGGTAAAGTTAAACGTTTGACTGACTTTGGTGCTTTCGTTGAAGTATTGCCTGGTATCGATGGACTTGTTCATATCTCACAAATCTCACACAAACGTGTTGAAAATCCAAAAGATGTTCTTTCAGTAGGTCAAGAAGTTAACGTTAAAGTTCTTGATGTTAACGCTGCTGCAGAACGTGTATCACTTTCAATCAAAGCTCTTGAAGAACGTCCAGCACAAGCTGAAAACGAAGAAAAACGTCAATCACGTCCACGTCGTCCAAAACGTGAAGCTAAACGTGATTACGAACTTCCAGAAACTCAAACTGGATTCTCAATGGCTGACTTGTTTGGCGACATTGAATTGTAATTATAAATGAGAAAAGACTTGATTTCCAAGTCTTTTCTTTTTGTTTCGATATGGTATAATATAGTAGTTGCCACTCTTAGTGTAATGGATATCACGCAAGATTCCGGTTCTTGAAATAGGGGTTCGATTCCCTTAGGGTGGATACAACTATATTAAAAAAACCTTGAAACCAAGGTTTTTTTAATTCTAAAAATAAGTTTTGTCCAAAATTTGTCCAAAAATATTTAAATAATTTTTCTAACAAGTTCAAACACTTCATCTTGTCTTCTCTCAAATAGATGGGCGTACGTTTGAAGTGTTTCTGTAGCATCCTTGTGCCCGACAAGTCGTGCAATTGAAACAACGTCAATATTGTGATAAATCAAAAAGCTTACATACGTATGTCTCAAACCGTGACAAGTAACTTCCGTTTGAGTTCGTTTTTTAATTAATTTATTAGCCATGTTATTTGAAACGTGAGTAAATAATCTGTTATCTTCGTTTGCTACAAAACCAGAGTTTAAGTATTCGTCGAGTTTTTGAATAAACTCTTCATCAATTGGAACTTTTCGTTCCGACTGCTTGTTCTTAGTTTCCCCCCACCCTCGCCTTGCACCGTTAACTTTGTAGGTTCTAAAAACGTAAATATATAATTCTTTTCGGTTGATACAATTGTCGTCATTCGTTAGACCTTGCGCTTCAGAAAAACGTAGCCCCGTTTTTGCTACAACATAGCAGAAGAAGCTTGATTGATACTGAATTGTCTCACTAACACTTTCAATGAAGTTTTCACGCTGTTCTAATTCAAGATAGTTCATTCCTTTTTTTGAAGATTCGATAGAAGAGTGGATTTTAACCAGTGCTGTAAAATCTTTTTTTAAACTACCTTCGTGCAAAGCTACTTTTAGTGATTGTCTGATGTTTGAGTTAACTCTTTTGACTGTGTCTTTTACATATCGTTCTCCCAATTGATTGAAGATTTTTTGATAATGTGTAGCTGTAATATCAACCATCTTTGCGTCTTTGAAATATTCTTTAATAACTTTGTGAGAGAATTTGTATTTAGTATACGTTTCAGGATCAACTTCGGGTTTTTTGTAAATTTCCATCCAATTGCCGAAATAATCAGCTAGACTTATTGTTTTATTTTCTTTAACGCCGTCCAATAAGTCTTTTTTAGCGATTGCTGCAGCATTAACAGCTTCGGCTTTGGTTCTGAAGCCACCTTTTGTTAGTTGGTTGTATTTTCCATACATGTTTTTATAGCTTATACGATATTCCCAACCGTTTGAACGTTTACGATAAGAAGCCATTGCTTTAACCTCGCTTTTTTGGTAAAATAGTGTATACAAAAAGCAACGAACCTGGACTTTTCCATTTCCAATTTTTAAGTAATTAATTAAGTTGTTTTTTGTACTTATCATCTAACCCTTACACTCAAATTTTGGCGAAGGAGAGTGTGAGGGATTTTTTGTTTTATTTCCAAAATTGTTTTCCGTATTGGACTTTTAATTCTTTTTCATCATATTTTTTATCTTTATCGCCGCCATAGAAATTTACAAATGTTTTAGTTTCTCCGGCGGGAATAAGAACAGTTCCGTCAGTGTAGGTTTTGCCTGTAAAGAATGTTGAATCAAATTTTAAATAGTCATCGCCAGATTTTAAAAAGAACTCTTTAGGGTTAACTGTGGCAGGGGTATTGCTTGTATTTACTATATCAACACCTACCAAGAAAACGTCATTTTTGGAAGTATCTATACCCGTTGCTATAAGATTACTATTGTTTTTCTTGGCGTACAATGCTGCAATATCAACGCCGACGCTATCGTTAGAATAATTGATATATTCTTTAAAATCACTTGAACTAGTATCTTGTGTTGTCGTGAAATCAATCAATGAATCATAAAAGTTCGTCCCTGCATTCATTTGCCTTACATAAGCAAATGCTTTGCTGCTTAAATTTCTATCTTTATCTATTGTTTTTTGTAATTTAGCGTTTTCATTTGAATACGCTATAACTTTAAAAATTAAAAATAAAATAGCAACAACAGACACTAGTTGCGTCCAAAAAAGTGGTTGTTTAAGAAACTTTTTCATCAATTATTCTCCTATTCAGTTTTTACCGTGGTTCAGTATTTGCACAATTATTTATTCTTTTGCCATAGAGGCGATAATGATTTTAGCAACGTTTTCTCTCTCTTTTTCGGTCATCGGTGGCTCGTTAGGGTCAGCTACTGAAAATTCAATAGCGTGCCACTTACCGTTAACTTTAATCCATTCTCTGCGTCTGTTGCAATGACAATCTAAGTCATGGCAGATAACTTCCATTGGTCTAGTTTCTTCGTTCATTCTTAACACTCCCTATAGACGTCAACAACTTCGCCGATTGTACGAATATCATTTTCTTCGGAAAGTTGAATGTCATCACAATCTTTGTTAAGTGACTCTAAGCGGTCGCTTTTTAGTTTCTTGACGTAGTTTTCACCGTCAACTTTAAAGATACCGATTTTGTTTAAATCAACTTGATTTTTCAATTTAATGAAAAGAAAATCACCATTTTTGATTTTAGGCTCCATTGAATGACCAACGACAATTGCGATAGTGTCATATTCGCTTTCGTCTGGGATTTCGTCCTCGTAGAAATCTACCATAGTGTCGTAATCGTCTTCTTGCCAGTAGCCAGTGCCGGCTGAAACCTTACCGGGAGCAGGTAAGCTCACACGCTTTCTAGTTTCGTATTCGGCACGTTTTTCGCAAATATCAACGACCCTACCGTCTTCCTCTGCCAAAAGTTTCTCGGAAACCTGTACAAGCTTATCCTTGCGATTGTCGTTTAACTTATTGTAGTTAGACAGTAAAATCGCTTGACGAGGGTCAAAGTTGATTTTAGATGAAATTGTTTTCTTAGTAGCTTTAAAACGTGGGTCAATATCAGATTTTAGAACTCCGAAAAAATCAGCTATTTTTTCTACATTTCCTGGAATAGGAAGAGAAGTTCCTTTTACATATCCAGTAATAGTTGAAGGTGGGATTTTAGTCCCTCTTGCGATATCAACTTGTTTCTTGTTTTGTTCGTTCAATAATCTGTTTATATTACTAGAGATTATTTTCATATATTCGATATCTTGAGGTGTTAATTTTCCTCTTCCTCGTGCCATATTGTACCTCGTTTCAATTTTTCTAACTATATAATATCGTTTTAATTCGTATTTGTAAATAAAAAAAGCATAAAAAATACGAATTTTTCCGTAAAAACTATTGACATACGATTTAATTCGTATTATAATAAACTCGTAAGGTTGAGATAGACCTTAACAAAGCAAAAGGGGGGTGATCGTATGAGACCCAAACGCTATCCGTATTGTGGGCATTTTGAAGGAGAAGATACAGTTATAGTTTTTCTATAATCTCTAAACTGAATAGTAATATCTAGTTGCATAATTTATTTCTCCAATCATTTTTATTTCCATTATACCATTTTAGAAAGGGGTGAGAATATGCAAAAAATGACGTTACGTGCTTTACGCACAAATTATAGCTTAACGGCTAAAGAAGTAGCTGAAGAAATCGGAATCCATCATCAAACTTTGCTTAAATATGAGCACGACAGCACAAGAATTCCGGTGAATCTATTACGAAAACTTTCCGATTTCTACGGAGTAGACCCTGATCTTATTTTTTTAGGGAGAAAATACGAATTAAATCGAAACAAGCATTTATCAGCAGGTTAGAAAGGAGCAAACATGAAACCAAAACGTTATCCGTATAGTGGAAAGAAAAAAGAATCAAATGCTATTGTAAAATTAGCATTTGATTCCTCGAAAATAGCAGATTTGGCAGTTGACAGCAAGAATATTAATGGGGAAATTATTTCATTAGCCACTCGTGGTATTCTTCCAGTAAGCCGAGCGACATCCAAAGAGCTATTGTAGCGGTCTGGTTCCCTAAGGATGTTTTTGGGTCTTTATTGTAATTCTCGCGAGTCTTTTCTAGGATATCAGAAGTTCTGTCAGCAATCTCAGTAAGCTTTTCAGGTGTTAACTGAGATAGAAAATCACTAAATTTTTTATCCATACTTTCTCCTTTCCACAATACTTGACTTACAGGAAATCGCTTAAATTGGTAGTTAAAGTTTTTACCTGATTGTCATATCTATATTATAGCAGAAAGTAGAATTAATCACAAGATGTAGTGAGTAAAATTAAAAACAGATACAACATATTGTGGTTTGGTGAAGATATGTGGAAAAAATTAAATCATATTTTGATTGAAAAAGGAATGACAAAAAAAGAACTTGCTGAAAAAGCAGGAATTAGTAAAAACACAATCCAAAACATTCGGAATAGTAAAATCT